>Ga0207687_10000075_pt1 | contig 71856 bp, 77 predicted proteins | sample KBSM54metaG_FD_184399 | JGI IMG/M metagenome (GOLD analysis project Ga0207687, IMG submission 184399) | Miscanthus rhizosphere microbial communities from Kellogg Biological Station, Michigan, USA - KBS M5-4 metaG (SPAdes) (version 2) | ecosystem: Host-associated > Plants > Roots > Rhizosphere >...
CACCCGCAGGGCACCCCGCGCAACCGCTGCATCGGCAACGGCGGCAACGACGTCTGCGTCTCGGCCCCGGTCAACACCGATTGCGTCGGCGGCCCGGGCAACGACTACTGCAAGACCAGCGACGGCAGCGATGGCTGCTGGGGCGGCCCCGGCGACGACTACTGCTCGATGGGCGCCGGCCAAGACGGCTGCCACGGCGAAGCCGGCGACGACCGCCTCTACGGTGGCCCCGGCGGCGACCAGCTCTACGGCGGCGAAGGCTCCGACTTCTGCGACGGCGAAGCCGGCCTGGGCAGGGCGCGCGAATGCGAGAAGCTAGGGTTCCGCGCATGGCGAGCACGATCGACGAGCTTCTGGAGAACAACAAGGCCTTCGCTGGGGCGCTGGCGGAGGATCACCTCGAGGTGGCGCCACGCCGGAACCTGGCGATCGTCACCTGCATGGACTCCCGCCTCGACGTCTTCGCCGCCCTCGGCCTCGGCAACGGCGAGGCGCACGTGTTGCGCAACGCCGGCGGCGTGATCACCGATGACGTGATTCGCTCGCTGGCGATCTCACAGCGGCTGCTCGGCACCCGCGAGGTGATGCTGATCCACCACAGCGACTGCGGCATGCAGAAGATCAGCGACGACGGCTTCCGGGCCGAACTGCAGGAGGAGACCGGCACGGCCCCCTCCTTCGCGATCGAGTCGTTCAAAGACCTCGACGCCGACCTGCGCCAATCGATCCTGCGAGTGAGGCGAGCCCCCTTCCTCCCCCACCGCGACGCGGTGCGCGGCTTCGTCTATGACGTCGACACGCACCGCCTGCGCGAGGTGGCCGCGCCCAGCGCGGCGTAATTCTTTCTCTATTCGGCGAGCTTGTAGGCGACGATCTGCGGCTTCTGGCCTTCCGCCGACGCCACCCCAGCCGGCGCAATCAGCATGTTGCCCTCGACCGTGACGCCACTGTTGGTGCCGGAGGGCAGTTTTTCGCGCCAGACCACGGTGCCGGTTTTCGTATCGAAGGCGCTCACCGTACCGTCGTAGGTAGTCGAGAAGACGAGGTCATTGACCGCGGTCACGTAGCCGAAGGCAGCGGTGGCCATTTCTTCTTTCCACTTGACCTTGCCGGTGGCGAGGTCGATCGCGACCAGTTCGCCGTTGCCGGGCCCGCCTTCTGACTTTTCTTCCTGGCTGCTGAGGGTCAGGGATGAGTTGACCACCGGCACGAAGAGGGTTTTGCCATCGGTTGCCATCGGCGCGATCACGCCGCCGAGCGAGCCGGGCAGGATCGTCACCGGCAGTTTCGGCGTCTTGCCTTCCATCGCTTCCTTGCCGATGTCGTCATGACCGTTGTGCATCCCGACCGGGCGCTTCCAGAGCAGCTTGCCGCTCTTGCGGTCGAGGGCGACGACGATCCCCGACTTGCCGGCGCCGACCACCATGTCCTTGCCGCCGACTTTGACCAGGATCGGCGGATCGTTGAGATCCCAGTCGTTGATGTCGTGCGGGGTCAACTGGAAGTACCACTTCATCTTCCCGGTCTTGGCGTCGAGCTTGACGATCGAGTCGGTGTAGAGGTCGGGGCCGGGCCGGCTCGAGCCCCAGGGGAACTGTTCGGTGCCCGGCAGCGGGCCGGGGTTGCCGACCGCGACGTACATCGAGCCTTCTTCGTCGAACGCCGGCGGATACCAGAGCCCACCACCCGAGTTGATTTTTTTTGCCGCCGAGCTCGTCGCCCAGAGGTCGTCGGGCACAGTTTTGAAGCTCCAGACTTTTTTGCCGGTTTTGGCATCGAGCGCCCAGAGGATTCCGCCGGCGCCGCCGCCGTAGAATTCTTCGACGTTGACCGGCACGGTCGAGACGTAGACGAGGCCGTCGTGAAGACCCGGGGCCATGTCAATGCCCTCGTGTTCGTTGCGGACCAGTTTGGTCGACCAAACCTCGTTGCCGGTTTTCTGGTCGAGCGCGAAGGCTTCGGTCGGCGTCGCCCCGTAGACCAGTCCGTTTTCGACGACGACCCCGTTGGGCCCGTGGTCGGGCTGTTCGAAGCTGGCGGTCCAGAGGACTTTGCCGGTTTCGACTTCGATCGCCTGGACGTTGGAGACGAGGTCCTGCGAGTACATCACGCCCTTGCTGATGATCGGCGCCGAGGCGTAGCTGCCGAAGGAGCTGACCCCGTTCAGGGGCAGGTTCCAGGCGACCTGGAGGTTGCTCACGTTGCCGCTGTTGATCGAGCCGCGCTCGTAGCGGGTGTTGGCGTCGTTGCTGTTGGGCACTCCCGAACCGGTGAAGCTGACTTCTTCGCCGCCGCCCGAGGACGAGCCGCAACCGGCCAGCACGACCAGTGCCGTCAGCGCCACCGCAAACAACCCGATCGCCGCTCGCGCGGATCTCGACACCCTGCTCAAACGCACCATCTAATCCCTGCCTCCCTCGTCGTCGCCGCGACCCTATGCGACCGGTTTATAACTGTCAAGTAGTTCGGTATTTGCGACCATATGCGGCTGCAACACGCGGTTGGAGAGCAGGCCGAGGGCGCCGAGGTTGGCGAAGCCAGGGCCCTGACTGAGGCCGGCCAGACCGGGGATGTGGAGCCACGGGCGCATTCCCTTCAGCTCCAGGTTGCGGCCGATCGGCACCTCGCTGCCGGCGGGCTGATCCCAGATCGGGCCGCAGCCGCGTTCGATCTGCTCGCGCACGGTTGCCGGGAAGAGGGTGCGCAGCTGCGCCAGCAGGTCAAAGCCAGTGCAGTTGGCGACGAAGTCGTGCTCCCTGCTGCCGGCACCTTCGGGCGCCTCGAACTCGAGCCGCACCCCCTCGCCCGAGGCGGCGACGCCGACGTCGGTAACGCGGCCGGTGACGAAGCGGCAGCGATCGTCGTAGGCGATCGCTGCCAGGCTGGGCGGGTCGAAGACCCCGCGGTCGGAGTGCTTGACGAAGTCGCGGCGGGTCTGCGGATCGAGCGACTCCCATTCGACCGTGTCGGGGTTGGAGAAGACGCGGTTCTCGAGGAAGCTCTCGCCGCGGCTCATTGGCAGCATCGGCGTGTAGATCGTGTAGCGGCAATCGGGCCGCATGCCGCGCAGGAACATCGTTGCGCTGAGGGCGCTCTCGCCGCCGCCGACGATCGCCACGTCGCACTGCTCGCCGGCGGGAATGCGGGCGAACTCCTCGCGGCGGCTGTCGCAGTGGAAGACCCGCTCGGCGACTGCCGGCTCGTGGGGAAAGGCGCGGTGAATGCCGGGGCCGGTAAGGACGAGAGCACCGCCGGCATGTACCTCCTTGCCGCCGGCCGTCTCCGCCTCGACCAACCAGCGCTCGCCGTCGCCATCGAGCCTCACCTGGGTGACCCGGGCGGAGAGGTGCTCGACCCCCTCGCTTGCCCGCGAGAGCACCCAGGTCAGGTACTCGCCGTAGTCGCGGTGGCGCACCTGGGGCGAGCCGGCGTCAACCCAGCGGGCGTAGCGCCGGGTGCTGATCATGTGCTGTTGCCAGGTGAACTGGGCCAGCGCGGCATCGATCGCCTCGCCCGTCTCGCCGAACTCGATATGGCTCTGGTAGGGGAAGCCGATGTCCTTGATCGGCGTCACCGCCAGCGGCTCCTCGCCCGAGGTCATGCCGTTGCGCCCCTTCCAGGAGGCGGCGACCTCTGTGCCCTCGATCACCAGCAGCGAGATCCGGGCGAGACCGAGGCTGTTGGCGATGTGGACCTTGGTCGCGATCCCCGCGGCCTTGGCCCCGGCGCCGACGACGATGAGGTCGTAGGCGGAGCTCATGCGATCGCGGGGGCGAGTGGTTTGGCGACGACGAGGCCGTGGTCGGCGGGGCTGAAGGAGATCGCGGCGCGGCTGATCCGCTCGCCTTCCGATGCGACCGGCTGCAGCTCGACCTCCGCGAGCACGGTGCGCAGGACGCGCTTCATCTCCTGTTCGGCGTAGCTGGCGGCGAGACAGCGGCGGGCACCGCCGCCGAAGGGGATCCAGGTCGGAACGGCAGCGCGCTGTGTGAGGAAGCGCTCGGGGATGAACTCGCTCGGGCTCTCGTAGACGTCCTCGCGGTGGTGGATCAGGTAGACGCAGGGCGCGATCAGGGTCTCGGCGGGCAGGTCGTAGCCGCCCAGAGTCACCGGCTTGAGCAAACGGCGGACGACGACCGAGACCGGTGGGCGCAGGCGCAGGGTCTCCTTGATCACCGCGTCGAGGTAGGCCTCGCCCTCGCCGGCGAGCAGTTCGGACTGCAGACGCTCGAGCTTCTCTGGGTGGCGCAGGAGGCGCTCGAAGACCCAGGCCAGCGAGCTCGAGGTGGGGCCGTCGGTGAGCAGGGTCAGTAGTTCGTCGCGCAGGTCTTTCTCGCTCAGCGGTGAGCCGTCCTCGTTACGCGCCTCGACCAGGATCGAGACGGCGTCCTTGCGGCCGTCCTCGCCTTCAGCCCGGCGCTGGCGCGCCTCCGCCAGCACCTCCTCTTCCACCGGCGCCATCGCCGCGCGCCAGTCGGGGTTCTCTTCGAGCCAGGCCGGGCCGCGCTCGGCGAGCTCGCGCAAGAGCCCTTCATCGTTGACGGTCGCGGTCAGGTCGGTGAGCAGGTCCCGCAGGCGGTCCAAACGGCCCTCGTCGTCGCCGAATACCGCCCGCATCACGACCTCCTGGGTCAGCGCCTGCATCCGCGGCCAGAGCGCGAAGGGCTCGCCGACGGGCCAGGCCCGCACTTCGCGCCGCGCCAGCTCGGTCATCATCTCGGCGTCCTCGCGCATGCGCTCGCCGTGGAAGCGCGGCAGCATCAGCTTGCGGCGAGTCATGTGCTCGGGCTCCTCGCTCAGCATCACCGAGTGGGCGCCAAGCACCGGGCGCAGCGCCAGGTTCGGCACGCCGACGCCGAGGTCGTTCGTGTCGGTGGAGAAGACCCGTTTGACGTCCTCGGGATCGGAGAGCAGGACCCAGGTGCCGAGGTGGCGCAGGCGCAGGGTGAAGGTGTCGCCGTAGCGCTCACGGCACTCCTTGAGGAAGGGCAGCGGCTCGCTCGACCAGCGCGCCGATTGCTCCTCAGCGGACAGCGAGGGCCCGGGCGGCAGCGCGGCGCTCACCGCTCCTCCCCCTCGCTCGCGACGGCCCCCTCCATCAGCTCGTCCTCGAGCTTGCAGGTGGCACCGATCAGCAGCTCGAAGAGCGCTGCGGTGAAGTCCTCGGGCAGGTCGACCGCGGCGCCGCGAGCGAGGTAGCGGGCGCGCACCTCGGCAACCCGCTCGGGCTGCATCATCGGGATCCCGTGCTCGCTCTTGTAAGCGGCGACTTCACGGCAGATCTCGAAGCGCTCGCCCAGCAGCCGCGCGATCTCCTCATCGATCGGATCGAGCCGCTGGCGAAACCCGCTGAGCCCGTTCTCACTCACGCCTCCCCCGTTCCGGTGCGCTTTATGTACTCCCGGGGTGCAAAAGGCGCACCGGAACCGGCGAGGAGGCCGGTGGCGAAGGCCTCGCTGCAGGCGGCGAGCTGGTCGAGGGCGTAGCCGCCCTCCTGGATCACGCAGACGGGCTTGCCGCAGGCGGCGAGAAGGCGGCCGATCTCGGTGAAGATCGCGGGCTCGAACTCCCAGGAGCCATGCGGATCGCCGGCGACGATGTCGTAGCCGAGCGAGACGACGAGGGCCTCCGACTCGGCGGCGAGTTCGTCCACCGACCTGGCGACGACGCCGAGGTAGTCCTCGGCGTCGGGGGCGACGTGGAATTCGATCGAAACCTCCCGGTCGCTGGCCGGCTCGACCGTGCCTCCCGCGACGTTGGTGACCGGCGAGGCGTGCAGCGAGTGCAGGCTTGCATCTCCCATAGTCGCCACGATCGCGGCCGTGCCGTTGGGGTAGTGCAGGTCGATGTCGAGGATGCCGACCGGGCTGACGCCGGCGTGGCGCAGGACCTGCACCGCCGCGGCCGCAGTGTTGAGGTAGCAGTAGCCGGCGAACCAGGCCGGCCCGGCGTGGTGGCCGGGCGGGCGACAGAGCGCGTAGGTGAACTGCGCGCCTTCGACCAGCCGCTCAGCCGCGGTCATCGCCGTGCGCACCCCCTCCCGAGCCGCGTCGACCAGGCCCGCGCTGACGGGGATATCGGGCGGCAGGCCGGGCGGTGTCAGCTCCGGAATCACGACCGGCTCGGCAGAGACCTCGGCCAGCGCCTCGAGGTAGACGGGGTCGTGCAGGACGCTGAGCGTCTGCTCGACGTCTTCGCTGTCGGCGTCGGCGGCGGCTGCGCGAACGCCCGCGTGGCGCAGCAGGCCGCGGCGCAGCTCCGCCATGCGGCGGTTGTCGTCGACGCCGGGCAGGATCCGCCCGCCTTCGAGGATCCAGTGGGCACCGTCATCCCCGCCCGCGACGTTCGCCCGCTGCTCGACCAGCAACAGCTCCTCGCTCAAAGCTTCCTCCGCATGCGCGGGCCGAGGTGCTCGAAGCCGTTGGCGCGGTAGAAGGCGGTGGTGGCCTCGATGCGCTCGAAATCCTCGCGCGGCAGTCCGACTTCGATCCGCTTGGCGCCCTCCCTGCGAGCGAGCTCGCAGTAGGCCTCGACCAGATCGTGGCCGACCGCGCGACTGCGCCACTCGGGGTGCACCCAGAGGTCCTGGACCGTGCCGTAGCGCCCCGGCACGTGGATCGCGTGCTGCCAGCTGGCGGCGAGGACCCCCACGATGCCGTCCTCGCCCCCTGCCTCCGCCACTAGCAGGGCACCCATCCCCCCATCCCTGACCAGTTCGGAAGTCGCCGCCTCAAGCTCGCTCGCCGCCGGCCCCCCACCGCTGAGCTCGACCAACAGCTCCCCAATCCCCGCCGCCGCAGCCGCCACATCAGCCTCGGTCGCCTCCCGCACCTCAACCCCCGGCTGAGTTTGTCGTTTGGTGTCGTATTGGCCACCAAACGACGAAGTCAGCGACGGGTCGGCCGGGGCTTCCATCACGCCGCCTCCGCCCGCGCTCGCGCCGGCTCGAGCTCGACGCTCCAGGAGTCGGGCGAGTCGCTGCCGGTGACAGTGCGGGCGATCGCCGCCATCGGCGCTTTCGCCTTGAGCAGGATCTCGTCGAACTCGTCGACCGGGTCGGACTGCATCACGATCGCGCCGCCGGCGCCGATCGTCGTCCGCCCCTCGCGCAGGACCACGGTGCGGATCACGATGCTCAGGTCCATCACCCCGTCGAGGCCGAAGTAGCCGATTGCGCCGGAGTAGACGCCGCGCGCCTCGGCCTCGATGTCGTCGATGATCTCCATCGTGCGCAGCTTCGGCGCGCCGGTCATCGAGCCGCCGGGGAAGCAGGCGCGGGCGCACTCGACGGCGCTGCGCTCGGCCGGCAACTTGCCCTCGACCGTGGAGATCAATTGGTGCACGGTGGCGTAGTCCTCGACCACCATCAGCTCCGGCACGGCGACGCTGCCGACCTCGCAGACGATGCCGAGGTCGTTGCGCAGCAGGTCGACGATCATCAGGTGCTCGGCGTAGGTCTTTTCGTCGTTGGTCAGCTCGGCTTTCAGCGCCGCGTCCTCGGCCGGATCGGCGGAGCGCTTCGTCGTCCCCTTGATCGGCCGCGCCTCGACCCGGCGCTCGCGATCGACCGAGAGGAAGCGCTCCGGCGAGGAGCTGACAACGGCGACGTCGCCGAGCTTGAGGAAGGCGGCGAAGGGCGCCGGATTGCCGCGGCGCAGGTTGCGGTAGAGGTCGAACGGATCTGGTTCCGCCGTAGTCGAGATCTGGTCAGTGAGGCAGACCTCATAGGACTCACCGGCGGCCATCTCGGCCTGCGAGCGATCGATGTCGGCGAGGTACTGGCGGCGGCCGCGGCCGCAGTCGAAGCGCACGTGGGTATCGCTCGGCTCGCCAAAGGCGGGACCGCTCGGCGCCGGCGGCTCGGCGATCAGCTCGCGGGCGGCGGCCTCGGCCTCGTCCAGCCAGGCGCTGGCCTCTTCCGCCTCGTCCTCGACGCAGATCGCCAGCACGTGGGTGCGGCCGTGGACGTGGTCGACGGCGACGACCCGGTTGGCCAGCATCATCACCGCGTCGGGGACGTCGGAGCTGTGCACGTTGGTGGAGCCGCAATCGGCCTTGAGCTCGTAGCCGAGGTAGCCGACGAAGCCGCCAAGAAGGTTCGGCACCGACTCGCTCGGCCGCTCGATCATTCGCTTCGCCACCTCGCGGTCGAGCACGTCAAAGATCGAGCCGGGCTCGATCGTCGCGCCCTCGGCGCGGTGGGCCCGCACGCCCCCCTCCTCGACGTCGTAGGAGAGCACGCAGCGGTCGCGGCCGGCGCTGGTGCCGAGGTAAGAGCACTGCGCCAGCCGCGTCGGGGCGTCAGCGCTGTCGAGCCAGAAGGCGTGCTCCTCGCTGGCGAAGAGCCGTTCGAAGAGCGCCTCGGTCGAGGCCTCGCCGGGGATCGAGCGCAGGAGCAGGCGGGTGTCGGAGGGAGCCGGCTTGGCCACTGGGGTATTGCGCGGGCGGGCGCCGTCCGGCCGCTTGGTCGCCCGCACCGGCGTTCCTTTGCGCTCGCGGGCGAGCTCGAAGAAGTTCTCGACCAGCCGGGCGCCGTGGTCGGTGGCGATCGACTCGGGGTGGAACTGGACGCCCCACATCGGCCGTTTGCGGTGTTCGATCCCCATCACCACACCGTCGTCGGCCCAGGCGCAGACGTTGCCGTCCGGCCCCATGCCGGTGATCGCCAGCGAGTGGTAGCGGACGACCGGGAAGCCCTGCGGGATGCCAGCGAAGAGGCCGTCGCCTTCGTGGAAGATCTTGCTGAGGCGGCCGTGCATCGCCTCCGGTGCGCTGCTCACCTGGCCGTCGAGCATTTTGCCCAGGCCCTGGTGGCCGAGGCAGATGCCGAGCACCGGGATCTCGCTGAAGCGGAGGATGTCGTCGCAGACGCAGAAGTCATGCCAGCGGCCCGGCGTGCCCGGACCCGGCGAGAGCACGATCGCGTCGAAGTCCCAGCGCTCCAGCGCCCGCCAGGAGACGGCGTCGTTGTCGACCACGATCGGCTCCTCGCCCGAGACTCCCGCCAGCAGGTGGAAGACGTTGTAGGTGTAGGAGTCGTGGTTGTCGACCAAGAGCGTCCTCATCGGACCGCCTCCAGCCCCAGTCCGCGAGCTCCCTGCGCCAGCGCCGCCTGGATCGCCTCCTGCACGTGCGGCTCGCGGTCCTCCTCTACGTACCAGCGCGAGAGGTGGGCGACGTATTTGGCCAGCGGGCTGACGTCGAGCCGCTCGACCGCCTGCTGCAGGTGGCGCCGGTACATCTCCGACTGCACCACGGCAAAGCGGTAGTCGGAGTCCTGCGCCGGGTCGGCCGTCACGGTGCCGGAGCCGTTGCCGTTGTGGGCCCGGGCGCGGGCCAGGTCCCAGCCGAGGCTCTGCTCCTCGCGCAAGAGCTTCTCCGGCTCGAAGTCGAGCGGTTTGGTGTTGGTGTGCATGAGGAAGTAGCCGAGCGCCACCTGGGGCACGATCGCTTCCGCCGCTGGGTGGCGGTCGCGCACCCCAACGCGCTCCTCCTCGAGCTCCATCGCCGCGTCGATCCACTCAGCCAGCTCGTCGATCAGCAGCGCGTTCTTCTTCGAGGAGGAGACCGACTCGCTCTGTTTGGAGACCATCCCGTGGAAGACGTCATGGGCGGGGTGGTTGATGTCGGCGCCGGCGCCCTTGGCCATCATCTCGTCCATCAGCTGGCGCCGGCAGGTGACGTGGGCGACCCACTCGAGACCGCAGACCTGGATCGAGGTCGTCCCTTCGAGGTCCGGCGCCGCCATCCAGTAGGCGAGTGCCCGCATGTGCTGGGTCGGCAGGCCGTCGGCGCGCAGCAGCGGCATTTCCTCCAGCTCCTCGCGGTCGGTCAGGTAGATGACCGCGCCGTCGGGGCGGCGCTGCAGCATCCCGTGCTCAAGTCCCAGGTTGGAGAGTTCGGCAACCTCGGGCAGGAAGTCGGACTCGAAAAAGACGCGGTCGAAGGAGATTCCGAGCCGGGCCAGGGTCTTGCGCTGCCCGGAGATCACCCAGGCGCGCGTCTTCGACCAGAGCTCGATCGCGTCCTGGTCGCCGTCGAGGACGCGCTGCAGCAGCTCATCGGCGCTGTCTTCGTGGACGTCGAGCTCGCGGGTCAGCGAGCTGGCCGGGTTGTTGTCGCGGCCGGTCAAGGAAGGACCGGACTTGACGTACTCGGCGTAGCAAGCGCCGACGAAGTGGTCGCTCTTCTCGCTGCCCTCGAGCGAGGACTGCGTGTGACGGCCGCTCGCCACCACGCCGGCCATCGCCTCGCCCATGCTGCGGCCGACGTCGCAGATGATGCTGCGCCGCTCGACCTTGCCGCCGGCCTCGCTCAGCGCCGAGCCGAGGGCGTTGCCGAGCGCCAGGTTGCGCAGGTGGCCGATGTGCAGGGCCTTGGTCGAGTTGGCGTCCCAGAAGTTGAGCGCGAAGCGACGGCCCGCGGCCAGGTCGGTGTGCGACGGCGCCTCGCCCGAGGTGAGGGCCGTGCCGGTCGCCTCGATCCAATCGCTAGCCAGGCGCGCCTGAACCTGCCTGCCGCCGCGGTCGATGCTCTCGATCCAGGGCTCGGCCTCGATCCGCTCCAGCGCCGCGATCGCATCGGCGTCCTCCTGCCAGCCCTTCACCCGCGGGACCAGCATCAGGTCGAAGTCGTCCTGCGGCTGGTAGGGGGCGCGCGCCGCCCAGAGGGGACGCTCCTGCTCGCCGCCAGTTGAGATCTCGTCTAGTTGGTCAAAGAGATTGGTCGCCATAGCCGGTCACCGGTTTCGTTTGGGTTCCGATGCACCAGCCGGGGCTCGAACCCGGATCTCCGGCTTTTAAGGCCGGCCCTTTGACCGATTAAGGCACTGGTGCGCTATGGGTGGGGCTCCTCCCTTTGAAGCTCCCTGAGGTCCCTCTCCCGGGGTCCCCGCTCTCACTTGACCGCTCTAAATTTTGCGAGCATCCTAGCACTCGATGCGTACCAAAGGACGGAAGTTGGGAGATCTTTTTGGCGCACCTGCGGTTTTCCAGGCTATTCGCGCCTTGCGCTCAGGCAAGTTCAGTGAGAAACGCGACCAGCTCGGCGGTGAGGCGGGCGGGCTTGAGCCGCCACTCGAAGATCGAGCTGGCGATGACAAGCCGCGCATTCTCTAGCTCCTCGGCCAACATGCCGGAGTCGCTGAACGGGTGGACCGGGTCGCGCGTGTGGCCGACGATCAGCGCCGGCTGCTTGATCCCGAGCCGCTGCTCGCGGTGCGGCGCGGTCTCCCCCAGCAGCAAGCCCTCGAGCACGGCGCCCGAGGGGCCGGGGCGCTGGCGCACCCAGTCGAGGCCGATGTCGACCAGGTAGTTGGTGCGCGGGATCAGCGAGGTGAGGCGAGAGGTGAGCTCGAAGGCGGGCCGCGCCGCCCGCAGGCCGAGCAGCACCGGGGTGAAGGCGCCGGCAACCGCGGGCAGGGCGTTGTCGAGGACCGGCATCTCGAATAAGAGGCCGTGCGCCCGCTCCGAGTAGCGCACCGCAAGCTCGAGCGCGACGTTGGCGCCGAGCGAGGTCCCTCCCACCACCGCCGCGGCGAGCTCGAGATGGTCGAGCAGCGCCACGACCTGGCGGGCGAAGAGCGGCATCGAGTAGAGCCGCAGGTCCTCGGGCCGGTCCGAGCGTCCGTGCCCAAGCAGGTCGACGCAGATCACCCGGTTGCCGGCCGCCGCTAGTTCCGGCGCCAGCCGCTCGAACATACGGCGGTTCATCAGCAACCCGTGGACGAGGACGAGAACGCGCTCGCCCTCCCCGTAGGAGTCGTATGAGATCCGGTGTCCCTCGTAGCGGAACTCGCCCATCACCGGATCTCTACAGGACTCAGGCGGGGGACGCGGGCGCCGCGTTGCTCCGCGCGGCGAGCCATCCGCCCGCGGCGCCGAAGACGCCGCCGACTAGCAGCAACGCGCCCGCCCGCATCGGCTGGCGCTTCAACTTGGAAACGGCGCCATGAGCGGTGTGCTTGGCCCCGGCCTTGGTGGCTTTGCGGACGAATCTGCTCTTCAATGAGTTGGTCATGAACTCCCTATACCCGCAGCGCTCGAACGCAGACCCCGATCCGCCGGCTGGCGATCGGCTCGATCGCCGGGCAGCTGACCTGGGTCGTGATCGTGGTCGTCGTAGCTGGCGCGGTTGGCCGGCTCAGCGCACTCGTCCCGGCCACCAGGCGCGCTCGCCGCAGAGGTACGTGATCGCCGGGATCAGCAGCGAGCGGACGATGATGGTGTCGAGCAGGACTCCGATCGCGACCGTGGCGCCGATCTGGACCAGCTCTTCGAGCGGCAACAGGGTGAGGGTGGCGAAGGTGCCAGCGAGGATCAGGCCGGCGCCGGTGATCACCGCGCCAGTGTCCTCGAGCGCGATCAGCATCCCCTCCCGCGTCCCGTGCGCGACGGCCTCCTCGCGGGCGCGGGTCATCAGGAAGATGTTGTAGTCGATCCCCAGCGCGACCAGGAAGATGAAGGCCAGCAGCACCAGGTCGAAGCTGATCCCGCCCGAGCCGAAGAGCTGGGTGAAGGCGAAGGTGACGAGGCCCAGGGTCGCGGCGAAGGAGGCGACGACGGTGGCGATCAGGTAGCCGGGCGCGGCGAGCGCGCGCAGGACCATGATCAGGATCAGACCGACCACGGCCAGTACCACCGGCACGATCAGCTTGGTGTCCCGGGAGTTGGTCTGCTCGACGTCGTAGTTCTCGGCCGGGATGCCGCCGACGAGGGCGCCGGGCGCGACCTCCGCCAGCCTTTCGCGCACGCCCTTGACCAGGTCCGCCGCCTCGCCCGAGTAGGGGTCGCCGCGCAGCACGATCGCCAGCGCCGCCAGGTCGGAGACCGAAGAGGGCGGCACCGGCACGGCGAGCTTGACCGAGTCGAGCCGCTCGAGCCCGTGCAGCGCGGCCCCGACTTCTCCGATCCCCAGCACGGCGGTCAGCGGCGAGCCAATGCCGGGCGGGAAGTGCTCGTCGAGGACTTCGTTGCCGCGGCTCGATTCGCTCGATCGGTCTTCGCCTTCGCCGAAGCCAATCGTGCCGTGGTGGATCAGGTTGCCGAGGGCGAGGACGACGAGGACCGCGAAGACACCGGCGACGATCGTCCGCGGCCGACGGCGGACCAGGCCGGAGACGCCGGCCCAGAGCCGGCCCTTTTGGCTGGGCCCCGACTCCCGCCCCGGCCAGAAGGCGCGCGGTCCGAGGATCGCCAGCAGCGCCGGCAGCAGGGTGAGCCCGGCGCAGAGCATCACCGCGATCCCGATCGCCAGCACCGGCCCGAGCCAGTGGGTCGACTCGAGGTCGGCGAGCAGCAACACCAGCATCGCCGCGATCACCGTCGCCGCGGAGGCGGCAATTGGCTTCACGCTCTCGGCGAGCGCGTCGCGCAGGGCGGCCAAGGGATCGCCACCGCTGGCGAGCTTCTCGCGGTAGCGGTGGATCAGCAGCAGCGAGTAGTCGGTGCCGGCGCCGAAGATCAGCACCAGGAGCAGGAAGGTCCCCTCGGTGTTGACCGTGATCGCGCCGGACTGGATCAACAGGTAGGTCAGCCCGATCGCGATCAGGTAGGCGGTGCCGACAACCAGCAGCGGCATCAGCGCCAGCGGCGGCGCCCGGTAGACGAGCAGGAGGAGGAGCAGAACGAGGCTAAGGGTCGCGATCAGCAGCGTCTGGCCGGCGTCTTCGGCGACCTGCTCGAGGTCGGCGGCCACCCCGGCAGGCCCGGTCACATATGAGCGCAGGCCTGGGTGAGGATGGGCGGCGAGGTAGGCGCGGATCTTCTCGACCCCGTCGACCACGGCGCCGCGGTCTTCGGAGTCGATCGCCAGCGTCACCAAGGCCGCTTCGCCGTCGCGCGAGATCGGTCCCACCCCACGCGCCACCCGGGTCACCTCGCCCAGCGGCTGCTCGGCCTGCTTGGAGAAGGGAGCGAAGACCGGCGTCGCGCCGGAGAGCCCGAGCCGTTCCAGCCCTTTGCCGAGCCTGCCGATCGTGTTGAGATCGGCGGCGCTGAGCCCGCCGTTGCGCTCGAAGACGATCAGCACTGGCACGTCGCTGCCGCCCTTGAAGTCGCGCTGCATCAGGTCGACGACCTGGGTCGACTCGGCATGCGCCGGCAGGTAGCTGCTCTGCCCCGCCGCGGTCACCTCATCGATATGCGTGCGCCCGACGAACCCGGCGATGCCAAGCGCGACCCAGACCGCAACGGTCACCCAGCGCCCACGAGGCCCGGTCACGCTCGCGGCAAGGCGTTGGACGCGCACGGCGGAACCCTAGAAGGTCCCGCCCCGGCTCCGGTGCGCCTTATGCACCCAGGGAGAGCAAAAGGCGCACCGGAACGGCCTTGGCGCTCAGGCGCTCGCGGCCTCGGGCGCCAGCGCCAGCTCCCCACCCCGCCCTGGACCACCGGTCGGCGGGCCGAGCGTGCGCGGCACCAGCAGGCCGGCGCCGAAGCAGAGCAGGAGGAAGCCAGTCGCCATCAGGAAGGTCTCGGTGAAGCCGGTGACGGCGGGCAGGTCCTTGACCATGTGGTCGGCGATGAAGGTGGCCGAGAGCTGGCCGCCGAGGGCACCGCCCAGGGTCCGCATCACGTTGTTCATGCCGCTGGCGACGCCGGTCTGCTCGGGCGAGACGGCCTGCACGATCAGGTTGCCGAGGGCGGCGAAGGAGAGGCCGATGCCGATGCCGAGCAGGGCGGCGGCGATCAGCAGCTCGTAGGGGTGTTGATGGGCAACGGCGAGCATGGTGAAGGAAGCGGTGGCGAAGACCGTTCCGGCGAGCAGCGCGTTGCGCGAGCCGAAGCGAGCCGCAATCGGGCCGGCGCGCAGGCCGAGGATCGTCATCCCGATCGTCGCCGGCAGCAGGTAGAGGCCGGAGACCACTACCGAGGCGCCGAAGCCGAAGCCGGTGCTCTTCGGCAGTTGGGCAAACTGGGGAAAGACGACGAAGGAAGCGTAGAGCCCGGCGCCGAGCAGGAAGGCGGCCGCGTTGGTGGTCCAGACGCCGCGCACCCGCATCATCGTCATGTCGATCAGCGGTTCACGACTGCGCACCTCGACCGCGATCCAGGCCGCCGTGACGAGGGCGCCGAAGAGGACGAGGCCGAGAGTCTTGCCCGAGACCCAGCCCCAGGTCGTGGTCTGGCTGATCGCCAGCAGGATGGCCGAGAGCCCGACCGTCATCAGCCCGGCGGCGAGCCAGTTGATCTTGCCCGGCGTGCGCACCGGCGATTCCGGCACGAAGCGCCAGGTGGCGACGGCGGCGAGCACGACGGCGACCAGCGGGATCCAGAAGAGCCAGTGGTAATTGAGGTGCTCGACGATGACGCCGGAGAGGACGATGCCGAGGCCGCCACCGATGCCGAGGATCGCCGAGAGCATGCCGATGCCGCCCGCGACCCTCTCGGCCGGGAACTCGTCGCGGACGATGCCGTAGGCGAGCGGGAAGATGCCGCCGCCGGCGCCCTGGATGAAGCGAGCCGCGATCAGCACCGGCAGCGAGGTGGAGACGGCCGCCAGCAGCGTGCCGGCGCCGAGGATGATCAGGGTCCAGAGCAGCAGCCGCTCCTTGCCGTACATGTCGCCGAGCCGGCCGATGATCGAGGTGCCGACCGAGGCCGCGAGCAGGTATCCGGTCAGCAGCCAGGTGATCCCGGTCTCGCTGGTGCCGAGGTCGTGCTGCATCGTCGGCAGCGCCGGCACCACCGCCGAGCTCAGCAGCGCGTAGGCCATTCCGCCGAGGGCGAGAACCGCCAGGGTTAGGTTGGGATGCGTCCGGTCCTGGGTGGACGAGGTCATGAGGTCTCCTGCTCAGGGCGCGGCACTTACGCCAAGTAAGCGGCACGCTATCGAACTCGGTTTTCCGCCGATCGTCGTGCGAACATGTGTTCGTATTCGATCAGAGGAGAACTGAGATGCCGCAATTCGACGCTTATAAAGACCTGGTTGGGAAGTGGCGCTGGCGCCTGCTGGGAGCCGACGGCCGCACCATCGCCACCGCCGGCGAGTCTTATGACTCCCACTGGCACGCCCTGAGGGCCGCCGAAGACGTGCGCGGCGCCGCTTCCGCGGCCCAAATCTGCAGCATTCCTGCCAACGGCGTTGCCGATGCCCTGGCGGAGATTGTCGAGCGTGAACTGGCCCACGGCTAAAGGAAATACCGCATTTGCAGGCCAAATACTCGTTATACGAAGTGGACAAGAGCAAATAAAACTGTCTGCCGTTGCAGGTTTAAGGCGCCTACGTCATCCGTCGATGTTTCCCCTGCCGGAGTCAAGGCTCCGGAGTCCAATAATCAATCAGTAGGGGGAAGAAATGCGCTGGATCACCAAGAAGAGGGCGTTTGTCGCGCTCGGCTGCACCTGCGCGCTCGCGGTGGCCGGCATCGCGCTCGCGTACTTCACGTCAAGCGGCTCGGGCACAGGCACCGCAACCGCCGGCACGAGCTCCGCGGTCACGCTGCACGCCACAATCTCCAACAGCCTCTACCCGGGATCCTCATCGCCGGTCTCCTTCACGGTGGACAACCCGTCCTCGGGCGTCCAGCGGGTCGGCACCGTGACGCTGGCGAGCATCACCGTTGATGCGTCGCACTCGGAATGCAAAACCACGATCAGCGGCGGCAACCCGGACTTCACGATGGCGGCCGTGCCGGTCAACCAGGTGGTCAACCCCGGCAACGGCCAGAGCGTCGCCGCCACCGGCACGCTGACCATGAACGAAACGGGCACCAACCAGGACCCGTGCCAGGGCGCGACGCTGACGCTGCACCTGACCAACAACTAGGTCCCACGGGCTGACGGGGCCATGCGCACGATGCGCGGAACGCTCGCCTTGCTTGCCGGCATCGCCGGACTTGGCGCCGTCGCCTACGCGGCTTCCCCCAAGAGCCCGAACCCTGGCTCCGCTCCCAAGGCGGAGCGGAGCCAGGGAGTCGGGTCGTTGCCCCAACCCAAGATCACCATGCACCCCGACAAGCTGGCCACCTCCAACCTCGCCAAGTTCGCTTTCTCCGTTCGCAACGGTAAGCCGCGCTTCCAATGCCGCCTCGATAGCCGCGCCTGGGGCACCTGCCAATCGCCGGTCAGCTTCAGCAAGCTGGCGGTAGGCAACCACAGCTTTTTGGTGCGCAGCATCGGCCCGCGCAAGAGGTACGGCAAGACCGCGCGCTTCCGCTGGCAGGTACTGGAACCAAAAGACTTCTCGATCACGCCACAACTCGGCGGCCTCGGCGCGCTGTACCCCGGGGCCCCCGCCCAAGCACTGCCGCTGACGATCACCAACCCGAACCCGGTGCCGATCCTCGTCACCGGCCTGCAGGTCAGGGCGACGGCCGACCCACCCGGCTGCGGTAGCGCCGAAAACCTCGTGCTGAGCGGATCGAGTGCCTCCAGCGCGGCCCCGATCAAGGTCCCCGCGAGCGGCTCGGTAAGTCTGCCGGCGCCGGGTGCTTCGGCACCCTCGATCCAGCTGCGTGACCTGCCGGTGAGCCAAGATGCCTGCCAGCGGGCCCAGTTCCCGCTGGCCTTCTCCGGGACTGCCCGCGGATGAGGCGGCTGCTCCCCACCACCCTCACCGGGATCGCGCTCTTCGCCCTGCTGGCGATCACCGCGGCCGGCACCGCGATCGCCTACTTCACCACGACCGGCGCCGGCAACAGCCCCGCGGCCGTCTCGACAATCGCCAAACCGGCGATCACCGCCGCCACTCCGGCGAGCGGTGGAACCGTCGCCCTCACCTGGGAAACCGTCACCGCACCGGGGACCGGGAACGTCAGCTACACGGTCAGTCGCAACGGCGGAAAAGCCGCCGGAACCTGCGCGCCAACGCTATCCGTGGTCACCTGCACCGACAGCGGGCTCGAACCGGGCACCTACACCTACGTCGTCACCGCCAACTGGCGCACCTGGAGCACGAGCAGCTCGAGCAAAGCGGCAACCGTCGCGGTCGGCCCGGTCGACCACTTCGCGCTCAATGCCTCCTCGCTGACGCCAACCGTCGGTGCCGCCGACAACTTGACCCTGACCGCAAAGGACGCGAAAGGGGGCACGGTCACCACCTACACCGGCTCACACAACATTACTTTCAGCGGTGCCCCGTCCAGCCCCAACGGAACCGTGCCCACGGTCGCCGACGGCTCCGGGGCTGCAACCGCCTTCGGCAACCCTACGGCACTCACCTTCACCGCCGGCGCGGCCTCGGTCTCCGCCAGCACAAACGGAGTGATGAAGCTATACCAGAGCGGCGCGACCTCGATCGAAGCAAGCGACGGCTCGATCTCAACCTCGGCGCCGCTGGCAGTGACGGTGGCTCCGGCAGCGGCAGCCAAGTTCGTTCTGAGCGCAGCCAGCACGACGCCGACCGCGGGTGAAGTCGACAACCTCACGATCACCGCCATCGACACCTACGGCAACCTGGCGACGTCCTACACAGGCTCCAAGAGCCTCACCTTCTCCGGCGCGACGACGATCGGCACCTTCAAACCGACCGTCACCAGCAGCGCCGGGACGGCGACCGCCTTCGGCACCGCGACCGCGATCACCTTCACCGCCGGCGTCGCCACCGTCGCCTCGGGCAAAAACGGGGCGATGACGCTCTACAAGGTGGAGTCGCCCAGCATCTCGGTGGCCGAAGGCGCCACCGTCACCACCGCGACCCCACTGGAAGTGACCGTGGCGCCGGCGGCGGCGGCCAAATTCGCTCTCGGCGCGACCACCACCACGCCCAGCGCCGGCGCCGCCGACAACCTCACGGTCACGGCCCAGGACACCTACGGCAACACCGCCACCGGCTACTCCGGCTCTCATAGCCTCACCTTCTCCGGGCCCCTTGCCAGCCCCAGCGGCGAAGCCCCCACGGTGTCGAACTCCGCCGGCGCCGACATCCCGATCGGCAGCGCCACGGCGCTCAGCTTCAACGCCGGAGTGGCGGCGGCGTCCGCAGGGAAAAACGGCGAGATGACCCTCTTCAAGAGCGGTGCCGCCAGCCTCAAAGTCAGCGACGGCACGCTCACCGAAGCAACGCTGGCGGTGACGGTGGCGCCGGCCACCGCCGCGAAACTCACCCTCGCCGCGGTCGCAACCACGCTCGCCGCAGGTGAATCGGACAACCTCACGATCACCGCGCTCGATACCTACGGAAACACCGCGACCGCCTACACCGGATCAAAGAGCCTCACCTTCTCCGGAGCGGCAACCGTGGGGACGAACAAACCCACCGTCGCCAACAGCTCGGGAACGGCCACCGCCTTCGGCACCGCGACCGCGATCAGCTTCACCACCGGCATCGCCACCGTCACCACGACCAAAAACGGGGTGATGAAGATCTACGCCGCCGGCAAAGCCAGCGTCAACGTCAGCGACGGCACTATCTCCACCGCCGCGCCGCTGGAAGTGACCGTCTCGCCACTGACCGCGACCAAATTGGGCCTCGCAGCCGCGACAACCACACCGGCGGTGGGCGAAGCCGACAACCTCACGGTCACGGCCCAGGACACCTACGGCAACGCCGACCCCACGTACACCGGCGCTAAAAGCCTCACCTACGGTGGCGCCTCGGCCAGCCCCGCAGGGAACAACCCGACCGTCTCGGACTCAGCCGGCAATGCCGTCGCTTTCGGCAGCGCGACGCCGACCACCTTCAGCGCTGGCGTCGCCAGCGTCAGCGGCAACGCCAACGGCGTGATGAAGCTCTACAAGCTCGGCGCCGCGACGATCACGGTCAGCGACGGCACATTCTCGGGGAGCCTGGCTACAACCACCGCCTCGACCGCGACCAAACTGGTCCTCGCCGCGGCATCGACGACCCCCGCGCCCGCCGTCGCCGACAACCTCACGATCACCGCCCAGGACACCTACGAAAACACGGTCACCACCTACACCGGCTCCAAGAACCTCACCTTCTCCGGCGCCTCGCTCAGCCCCAACGGAACCGCGCCCACGGTCGCCAACAGCTCCGGCACCGCGACCAACTTCGGCACCGCCACCGCGATCACGTTCACCACCGGAGTCGCCACCGTCTCCACGACCAAGAACGGGGTGATGAAGCTCTACCGAGCGGAGGCGGCCAACGTCTCGGTCAGCGACGGCACGATCTCGAGCGCGCCGATCGCGATCACGGTCTCCCCCCTCGCCGCCTCGAGGTGGGGCTTCACCAGTGTCACCCTCAGCGCCGGCAGCCTCGCCGCGAACTGCGTCTTCGCCTGCACCGTGACCAGCCTCGGCAACAGCGGCACGGTGAAAGCGAAAATCGCCGTCACCGACACTTACGGCAACACGGTCAGTGCCCTCGGCTCCGGCCACTCGGCCAAAGTCACGGTCACCAGCGGCAGCGGCACGATCAGCGGCAGCCCGCTGGCGATCCCCGCCACCGGCGCCGCCGAAACGGCGACGACCTTCACCTTCACCTCCAGAGCCTCCGGCAGCTTCACCGAAACGATCACCGCAGCGGCCCAGGAAGGCACCGCCTACACGACCGCGACCCTGACCGCGACCAAATAGCCGCTAGGCGGCGAAGCGGGCTTCCGATCGCGCCTTGCGCTTGGCCGCCTCGACCTCGCGGTCCTTCGGAGGCGCCGCGGTGACGAGATGATCGAGCAGCCGCGCCGAGACCTCGGTCACTTCCGCGACCGCCTGCTCGAAGGCCTCCTCGTTCGCCTGCGAGGGCTTGTTGAAGCCGCTGATCTTGCGCACGTACTGCAGCGCCGCGGCGCCGATCTCCTCGTCATTGGCCGGTGGATCGAAGTTGTAGAGAGTTTTGATGTTTCTGCACATGCCTCGATCTTAGGCCGGTTGCCTGCCGGTGCAAGGTTTTCGGCCCCTGCGCACACTAGGCCCGTAGATGAGCTCGCAAATCGCCAGATCAGAGGAGAAGTCGAGCGCCGAGATGGTTCGGCGCTGGCGGGACGGCGATCCCGATGCCAACGAAGCGCTTGCGCGCGGCGCGATGCGGCTCGCGCTACGCACTGCAGCGGCGCTGGTCGAGAGCCGCGAGGAGGCCTCCGACGTGGCCCAGGAGGTCGCGATCGACGTGCTCAGCTCCCTCGAGCAACTGCGCGACCCTGAGGCCTTCAACGCCTGGGTCCACCGGATCACCGTCCGCCGCACCCTGCGGCGGCTGAAGCTGCGCCGTCGCGCCGTCGCCGCCGAGACGCCGCTCGCCCTCCTCGATGACTCCAATCAGCCGCCGGCACCGGAAGGGCTCGATCGCGACACGGTGCTCGCCGCCCGCAGCGCCCTCGTGGCCGCCTTCGCCGAGCTGCCGCCGAAACAGCGCCTGGCGCTGGCGCTGCGCTACGTCCACGACCTCTCCGACGCCGAGATCGCCGCGGCGCTCGGCTGCCGCACCGGCACCGTGCACGCGCTGCTCTCGCGCGGGCGGGGTGCGCTGCGCCAAGACAAGCAACTCGCCGAGCTCGCGCTCGCCTTCGAAGGAGGATGAAGATGCCAGCCCACCACATCGACGAGGGCCTGCTGGAAGCCGCGTTCTCCCCGGCGCGCGCGCTCGAGCCGAGCGAAGCCGAGGTCGCGAGCGTGCTGGCGCGCCTGCGGCCCGAAACGCGGCGCGGCGCGGGGCGTGCCCGGCGAGAAGCAGCCTGGCGGAGACTCGCCCTACCCGCGGTCGCGGCGCTGGCCCTCTTGTTCGCAGGCTTCTACGCGGTTCCGCTGACCCGCGCCGCGTTCGAGGACGCAGCAGGCAGCGTCGCGGGCAGCTTCTCGGCCTGGCTCGGCGGTGACCCGGCCGAGGCTCCCGGCGTACCGCTCAAAGCCCACCAGGAAGCGCCCTACTACTTCCGCGACGGCTCCTGGTCCCGGCAACACGTGCACCAACCCCGCGTGATCGCCGCAGCCGGTGGCTACAAGCTCTTCGCTTACATTGAGAGCAGCGGCGCGCTCGGCTTCGACCTCGGCAACACCGGATTCGGCCTGGGTGGATTCACGGCCCACAACTTCCACGACAGCCCCCTGGAAGTGCTCGGCCCCGGCGCGATGCGGCACGCCGACGCAGATGGCCATGTCCCCCTCTTCGGGATCAGCGCCCCGTCGGTGAAAAGCGTGCAGCTCGTCTACGGCTCGGGCCCGCCTCTGGAAGTCAGCGACATCAACGGCGGCTTCGTCCTCTTGGTCGAGCCCGGACGCGAGCCACGCGAAGTGGTCGCCTACGACGCCAACGGCGAGGTGCTCGGGCGCCAGCGCCAGGCGGTCAGCGCCATCGATTGGCCGCGCTACTTGCGCTGAGCGTGGCCCACTATGGCGCCGCCCGCGGCTCGAGCTGGATCTCCTGCTCGGCCCGCGGCGTGCCCTCCTCGATCTCGGCGCTGCGCTCGCGCTCGGCGTTGAGCTGGTGGCCGAAGAGGATCGCCAGGTTGCTGATCCAGAGCCAGACCAGCAGGGCGACCAGGCCGCCTAGCGTGCCGTAGGTCTTGTCGTAGGAGCCGAAGTTGGAGACGTAGAAAGCGAAGGCGGCGGAGATGACGGCCCAGGCGACCATCGCCACCAGGCAGCCCGGGGTCACCCAGCGGAAGCCGCGCAGCCTGGCGTTGGGCGAGGCGTAGTAGAGGAGATCGACCATCAGCACGAAGATCGCCACCATCACCGGCCACTTGGCGACGCTCCAGACGTCGACCGCGGTCTGGCCGAGACCGACCGGCCCGGCCACCGCTTCGACGATCGGCCCGGTGAGGACGAGGCCGAGCGCCAGCAGCGCGATCGCCACGACCATCACCAGGGTCACCGCCAATTGCAGCGGGCGCAGCTTCCAGAACGGCCGCCCCTCTTCCATCTCGTAGATCACGTTGGAGGCGCGCATGAAGGCACCGATGTAGCCGGAGGCCGACCACAGCGCCACCAGCAGGCCGAAGACGAAGGCAAAGCCGGCCGCGCTCTGGTTGGAGACGACCGAGTTGATCGGCCCTTCGAAGGTCTGCGCCGCGGATTCGGGGCCGATAGAGGTGATGATCTCGGTTAGGCCCGAGGTCGTCGTGCGCGGGTCGCCGAAGAGGCCGAGCAGCGAGACCATCGCGATCAGCGCCGGAAACAGCGAGAGCAGTCCGTAGTAGGTCAGCGCCGCCGCCCAGTCGGTCAGGTTGTCCTCGCGGAACTCGCTGGCCGTCCGCCTCAGGGTGGCCCAGAGCCCGGACTTGGCCGCGCGCTGCTTTGCCTCGGTTGTATCTGCTCGCCTCACGCTGGGCGGCTACTACCCGTGTAGGCGTCGCCGGACTCCTCGGCCGCCGATCGGAGGACGTAACGTGGGCGCGTGGACCAGCTCGTCCAGATCATCGGCGCCGTGCTGATCCTGGTCGCCTACGGAGCGGCCCAGCTCGAGCGCCTCGACCCGCGGTCGCGCCTCTACCTCGGCCTCAACCTGGTCGGCTCGGCGATCCTCGGCGTGCTCGCAGCGAGTGGCGCCCAGTGGGGCTTCCTCCTGCTTGAGGGAGCCTGGGCGCTGATCTCGCTTTGGGGACTGGTCGTGCCGGCCGAACGCTGAGCGGGCGCGCCGCTACGCCCTGGCCGGCTCCGGCTCAGCCTCGAGCGGTGCACCCTCGACCACCTCTTCACGCTCGATGTCGCCCTCGCGAACCATCCACAGGGCGGCAATCGCGCCGGCGAAGGAGAGCAGCGCGCCGAGCAGGAGGATCTCGTTGAGACCGTGCAGGAAACCCTGTTCGGCAGCTGACTGCACCTTGCCCTGGACCTGCTGCGGCAGGTGGGAGACGGCCTGGGGCAGCGTGCCCGAGGAGGTCGCTTCGACCAGTCCGCGCGCTTCGGTGTGGCTAACCGAGTTGCCGGCGAGCTCCTGGGTCTTTGCTGCCCCGGCGCCGAGGAAGATCGCCCCCCAGGCGGCGATGCCCACGGCGATGCCGACCTGGCGGAAGGTGTCGTTGATCCCCGCCGCCATGCCGCTGCGCTCCTTCGGCACGACGCTGAGGGCGACGTCGGCGATGACGGGATTGAGCAGGCCGATGCCGATGCCGCTGACGATGAAGCCGAGCAACAGCGCCGTCCACCCGGAGTCAACGCCGACGCCGCCCATCAGCAGCAGGCCGAGCCCGGTCAGCGCCAACCCGGCGCTCATCAGCCAGCGGGCCTGGACCTTGGCCAGCGCCATGCCGGCCATCGGCGCGACGATGAAGGAGGCGAGCGTGATCGGCAGGTAGCGCAGGCCGGCGTCGATCGGCGAGTAGCCGAGATAGCTCTGCAGGTAGAGCGTCAGGTAGAGGAAGAGCGCGAACATCGAGCCGGAGACCGCAAAGGCGGCCAGCTGCACGCCGGTGAAGGCGCGGCGGCGAAAGAGCGCGAGCGGCAGCATCGGCTCGCTGACCCGCTGCTCGATCACCGTAAAGGCGGCGAGCAGCACCGCGGCCCCGGCCAGCAGCGAGACGATCACCGGGCTCCCCCAGCCCTCGTCGTTGCCGCGCACCAGGCCCAGCACGAGCAGGAAGAGCGCGCTCGAGAAAGTCACCAGGCCAGCCCAATCGATCCTGGTCGCGCTGGGGTCGCGCGACTCGGCCAGCTTCAGGTAGGTGACGGCGATCGCGGCGACGCCGATCGGCACATTGATCAGGAAGACCCACTGCCAGCCGAGGCCGTCGGTGAGCAGGCCACCGACCAGCGGTCCGATCGCCACCGCGATGCCGATCGTGGCGCCGTAGATGCCCATCGCCATGCCGCGTTCGGGGCCGGCGGGGAACTCCTGGGCGACCAGGGCCAGGGAGACGGCGAACATGATCGCGCCGCCGACGCCCTGCAGGGCTCGGGCGAGGTTGAGGAAGGTCGGGTCGGGCGCAAGCGCGCAGAGCAGCGAAGCAAGCGAGAAGATCCCCAGCCCGATCGCGAAGACACGGCGGCGGCCGAGGCGGTCGGCGAGCGAGCCTGCGGTGAGCACAAGGGCGGCGAGCGAGAGCGCGTAGGCGTCGATCACCCACTGCAGGTCGGAGAAGCTGCCGCCGAGGTCCTTCTGGATCGCCGGTAGGGCCGTGTTGACGACGGTGATGTCGAGCAGAAGCATGAACGTCGCCACGCAGACGGCGCCGAGGGTCCACCACTTGCGTTCCATTTGAATCTCCTAGCTGCCGTGTACAATTTCGTCAGCCAACCTTGTAAGGTCACCTGACCAGCCGACCTTATCAGGCATCCTGACGATATGCGTGACGCCGCCCACACAGCCCACATCGCCCCCGGGACCATCCCACTTCCCGGTCTGCTCGACATAGCCGGCGAGGCGATGCTGGCCGAGTTCCGCCAGGAGCTCGCCAAAAACGGCTACGAGGACCTGCGTCCCACCCACGGCTGCGTCTTCCGCTTCGTCCGCGAGGACGGCATGCGCTTGACCGACCTCGCGGCCCACGGTCGCATCACCAAGCAGTCGGCCGGCGAGCTGGTCGATGACCTGGTCGAGCTCGGCTACGTCGAACGCATTGCCGACCCCGCCGACAAACGCGCCAAGCTGATCTGCCTGACCGAGCGCGGCCGCGAGGCGCAGCGGGTCGGCTTCGGCCTCTTCGCGCAGATCGAGCAGCGCTGGGCCGAGCACTTCGGCCCCGAGCGCTTCGAGCAGCTGCGCGAGCTGCTCGAGCAGATCGCGGCCGAGCGCGCCCCCGCCGCCGTGCCCGAGCTCTCCCAGGCCGCCCTCGCCGGCAGTCGCGGCGGGTAGAGCGCGCCGACTCGCGCGCCCTACCCCCGGGTGAGTGCACCGCGTTTATGGCGATGTGTCCTCAAAGATGCTTGGCACTTACGGCTTCGTGGCTGATGGTAAACCGCTCCATTTCCGGCCTTCGTGCAAGGCGCCGGTGAGTTTCACTTCCGCCGTTCCGTCAATGGTTGCCGTTTGACCGGAAGCTTTCAGCGTGCTTAACGAACTTTCCTCCACTAAGTGAATGATGGCTTCCTGTTTGAGTCCGCCAGGACCACCTTCGGCCGCTGCCGTTAAGTCTTTCAGGACGAGTTCGCCTTCAATATTGATGTTTTGACCTACGGCACATTCTTCGCTACTCGAGACCACCGCCAAGGGTCCAACGGCTGTCGGTTTGATGTAAATAAGCGGTTCAACCGCGCCGCCAGAAACGATTAAGTGTAATTTGAGTAATCCTTCCACGGCACGTGTTTCAATAACGTCTTTCATAATTCCGACTACCGGTAAACAAGCAGTCGAAGGGGTTCCGGATCCGTTCAATAAGGTGTCGCACACGTTAAAGCGCAATTTACCTGAGGCAATTTTTCCTTCCGTCAGGAGTTCCCCACCGTTGATGTATTCAACCGCTTTGCATAAGATATGAGTTAATATGTTGAGGATTCTGGTTAAGAGAATGATGTCTTCATTCTCAAATTTGAACGCGAGTTTGGGTTTTAAGACACCGTCTATGTTGTTGCCAGTAACCATCCAGTTTGCACCCGCTTCCGCCTGAGCGCTGCTGGCCGTTAGTCCGAATAGGACGAGACAGAGACTGAATGCCTTAAGCCCGAGTTTTGGCTTAGCCATCGTTGTTACTTCCTCTCACTTTAGGTCGCCCCCGCCCTCTCGACCTTCCCACGAGTCGACGGCTAGTCAAGGCGAGGATGGCCCAGGTTTTCTACCTTTGAAGATCTTGATCTTGCTAAGGCTCGCATAGACACCAACGGGGCCCTATTGGAGGCACTAATTAGAAAGTTTTCCCGTTCGGCCGGCCCTAGGGCTTCGTCGGATCACCGTTAGGCTGCAGCTAATGGCCTCCGCTCCGACAAGCCGGGTCCTCTCGAGCTCGCAGCTCGCTACCCTCGCCGCGCTCGGCGAGGAGCGGACCGCGGCGGTGGGCGAGAAGCTCTTCGAAGTCGGCGACGCCAGCTACCCGTTCATCGCGATCTACGAGGGCGAGGTCGCGGTCACCGATCCCGCCGGCCGCGAGATCGTCCGCCACGGCGCCTCCGGCTTCCTCGGCGAGATGAACCTTCTCTCCGGCCAGACCGTCTTCCTCACCGCCGTCGTCACCGAGCCGATGCGCTACATCGCGGTCGAGCGCGAAGTGCTGCGCAAACTGCTCTTCGAGGACGGGGCGCTCTCCGACCTGCTGCTCTCGGCCTTCATCGAGCGGCGCGAACTGCTGCAGCGCCAGCACGGGATCGGGTTGGAGATCGTCGGCCCGCACGACTCGGTCGATACCCGGCGCCTGCTCGACTTCGTCCGGCGCCAGCGCCTGCCCTACTCGTGGCTCTCGCCGGACGAGAGCAAGGAGGCGACGACCCTGCTCGATCGGCTGGACCCAGAGGAGATCCCCCTGGTGCGGCTGCCCGGCGGCACCGACCTGCGCAACCCGAGCAACGGCCAGCTCTCGCGGGCGCTCGGCATCGGGCTGGAACTGGGCGAGCGCGAGGAGGTCGACCTGCTGATCCTCGGCGGCGGCCCGGCCGGGCTCGGCGCCGCGGTCTACGGCGCCTCCGAGGGCCTCGACACGCTGGTGATCGAGAGCACCGTGCTCGGCGGCCAGGCCGGCACCTCGCGGCGGATCGAGAACTACCTCGGCTTCCCGGCCGGGATCACCGGCAGCGAGCTGACCAGCCGCGCCGTCACCCAGGCGCGCAAGTTCGGCGCCCGCACGGCGACGCCCTACCGCGCCCGCTCACTCGAGCCGGGCAGCCAGCGGCACCGGGTCGAGCTCGAGGACGGCAACGAGATCCTCGCCCGCACGGTGCTGCTCTCGACCGGGGCCGAATACCGGCGCCTGCCGGTCGAGGACCTCGACGACTACGAGGGGATCACCGTCTTCTACGCCGCCGGCCCACCCGAGGGCCAGCTCTGCGGCGGCCAACGCGTCGGCGTTATTGGCGGCGGCAACTCGGCCGCGCAGGCGGCGATCTGGCTCGCCCGCGGCGGTGCCTTGGTCACCCTCCTGCACCGTCGCGCCGACCTCAGCGAGACGATGTCTCAGTACCTGATCGAGGAGCTCGAGCGCTACGGCGTCGTCGTCCGCGACCGCAGCGAAGTCAATGCCCTGCACGGCGAGGAGGGGAAACTCGAGGCGGTGACACTGACCGACGGGGACGAGCTGCCCTTCTCCTTCCTCTTCCTCTTCCTCGGCGCCACACCTTGCACCGATTGGCTCGGCGAGGCGATCGCCCGCGACGCCAAGGGCTTCGTCTTGACGGGAGACGAGGCGGGCGCCGACGGCCTGCTCGAGACCAGCGTGCCCGGCATCTACGCCGCCGGCGACGTGCGCGCCGGCTCGATCAAGCGCTGCGCCACAGCGGTCGGCGAGGGCGCCACCGTCGTGCGCTTCGTTCACGAGCACCTCACCGCCGGCAGCGCCGCTCCCTCCAGATAAAGATCGCCCGCCGAGTGATCCGGCGGACAGGGGGCCTCGTTAGTTGGGACCACACCCCCTCAAAGGAGCCCCGCAATGGAACCGGATGCAACCCTCAAACAGTCCAACGTCGACGACGTTGTCCGCCAGGCGGCCGACGACGCGGCCGAAACCCTCAAGGAGGGCGACACTCGGCTCAGCTTCCTCAAGAAGGCCGGACTGGCCGGTGGCGCGGTCGTCGGCAGTGGCGCCCTGCTCGGTGCCCTCACTCCGGCCGCCGCGATGGCCAAGAGCGGCAAGGGCCGCCCGCCCGCCTCGTTCGGCAAGGGCGACGTCGGCATCCTCAACTTCGCCCTCACGCTCGAGTACCTGGAGGCCGCCTTCTACAACGAGGCGAGCGCCAACCAGAAGAAGAGCAAGTTCATCAAGGACGGCCAGACTCAGGTCTTCCTGAAGACGGTGACGGTCGACGAGAACGCCCACGTCGCCTTCCTCAAGAAGGCGCTCGGCTCGAAGGCGACGGCCGCCCCCAAGGTCGACTTCGGCAGCACCACGTCGAATGAGACGTCCTTCGTCAAGACCGCCGTCGCGCTCGAGAACACCGGCGTCCACGCCTACTCCGGCCAGGCGCTCAACATCGTCAGCCCGGCCTACGTCGCCGCGGCGCTCTCGATCCTCACGATCGAGGCCCGCCACGCCTCGGTAGCCGGCCTGCTGCTCAGCGGCAAGCCCTCGGGGCTGACCCCCGACGGCGCCTTCGACACGCCGTTCACAGCGGCCGAAGTGCTCAGCGCGGTGAAGAAGACAGGCTTTCTCCAGTAACGCCATCGCAAGCCCGGCGGGGCCACCAGACATCGGCCCCGCCGGGACAAACTTTTGACCCAACCAGAACTGGAGGCACACAGTGCCCAACATCGGACCAATGGAGATCATGATCGTCCTCGTCATCGCCCTCGTCGTTTTCGGGCCCAAACGCCTGCCCGAGCTCGGCAAGTCGGTCGGCAAAGGAATCCGCGAGTTCCGTGGCTCCGTGTCGGGTGAGCATTCCGACGAGCCTGACGAGGCCCCGCTCGCGGTCGACCAGCCGCCCGTGGTCGTAGCCCACGGCCCGGCGACCAAGACCGACTCCGCCGCCAACTCGCACGCCTGAGGCTGAGACGATGCGCCGCGTAAAGACGCTCACATATGACGATGAGGTGAGCCTCGTCGAGCACCTCGACGAGCTGCGCGCGCGCGTCGTTGTCTCAGTCGCCGTCTTCGGCGTTGCCCTCGGCCTCTGCTTCTGGCAGAACCACCTGCTGATCGAACTGGCCAACGCGCCGCTCCCCTCCGGTCACGGCAGGCTGCTCACGCTCGGCATCAGCGAGCCCTTCACGACGACGATGACGGTCGCCGCCTACGGCGCCTTCGTGCTGGCGATGCCGATCATCCTCTACCAGGTTTACGCCTACGTGCTGCCGGCCTTCAGCCATCAACAGCGGCGCACGGTCGGGCCGCTGCTGCTGTTGGTCCCGGTCCTCTTCATCGCCGGAATCGCCTTTGGCTACTTCGTCGTGCTGCCGGCTGCGACCAAGTTCCTGCTCAACTTCAACGACACCCAGTTCAACATCCAAGTCCGCGCCCGCGACTACTACAGCTTCTTCGGCACCACCCTGCTCGCATGCGGAATCGTCTTCCAGGTCCCGGTCGGCGTCCTCGCCGTCACCCGCCTCGGCATCGTCAAGGTGCGCCAGCTGCAGCAGAACCGCCGCTACGCCTACCTCGCCTGCGCCGTGATCGCCGCCGCCCTTCCCGGGGTCGACCCGATCTCGATGCTGCTCGAGACTGCACCGCTGATCGCCCTATATGAGCTCAGCATCGTCCTCGCCCGCGTCTTCGGTGAGCCCAATGCGACGCCGCTCAGCGAGCCGGCAGCCGAGAAGCCCTAGCTCGGCACCGCCCGCCGCGGAGGGCGTTCATTCCACATCCGGTCGGTCTGGCGCATGAACGCCGGGTAGACGATCAGGTAGCGGAAGGGCTTGATCAGCGCCATGTAGCCCCGCCCGAGGAGACCGTTTGGCTTGACGTAGACCGCCATCTGCGCCTGGTAGCGGCCCTGGTCCTGCTCGACCCAAGCCAGGTGCATCACACCGTGCATGGTCCGGTTCGAGATCTCCGCGGCGAACTCGTCCTCGCTGCGGTACAGCGGCACGAACGGAAGCGAGCCCAGATCCACGTCGGCCGCCGTGTCGCGAAGGTCCTCCGGCAAGCGACCGCTCAGCGATGCTTCGCTCGTGCCCGGGATCGGGAACCTGCCCGTATCGCCCCCATCCTCGACCGGAGCGGAGATCTCGCCGAGGTCGAACCATTTGCCAATCAGATCGCGCAGGCGCCAGAGAAAGCGGGTCGGGAGAGAGTCCGCATCGCCCGGATCGGCGGAAGTCATCAGTTCGAACACCGCCGGGAAGTCCTCCGCATCTCCCTGCATCGGCAGCGCCCAGACGTCCTCCAGGGTGAAGTCCGGGACGATCTCGCGGATGCGCCAGGGCCGGGATTCGTGCACCGCGTTGGGCAGCCTCATATCCATACGGTATCGTATAGATGGTCATGGCTCAAGTGAGAACCCCCCGCGGCGCCTGGATCGAGGCAGCCCAGCGGGCGCTTGGCGCCGGCGGCCCGGAGGCCGTCCGGGTCGAGGCCCTGGCCGCCTCGCTCGGGGTGTCCAAGGGCGGCTTCTACTGGCACTTTAAAGACCGCCAGGCCCTGCTCGACGAGATGCTCGACAGCTGGGAGAGGTCGATGGTCGAGGACGTGATCGCCACCGTCGAGAGCCAGCCGGTGGAGCCGCGAGCCAAACTGCAGCACCTCTTCGCCCTTGCCTCCACGGTCGACTTCGCGGTCGAGCTGGCGATCCGGGACTGGTCGCGCCGCGACGCCGGGATCGCCGACCGCCTGCGCCGGATCGACGGCCGGCGCATGGCCTACCTGCGCTCGCTGTTCGGGCAGATCTGCTCCGACGAGGACGAAGTCGAGGCCCGTTGCATGCTGACCTACTCTCTCTTCGTAGGCAGCTATTTCATCGCCGCCCAGCAGGACGGCAAGAGCCGCTCGGAGATCGTGCAGCTGGCGATCGACCGGCTGCTGGACAAGCCCTGGCGCTGAGATGAGCGCACGACCGGCCTTCAGGAGATCAGGCGCAGCACTTCGCGCTCGATCTTCATCCGGTGCTTGGCGCTGAGCCTGCCGTTGCTGCTCGCGGTCGGCTGGATCTGCTGGCCGTCGCGAAAGCGGTCGAGAACGCGCGGATCGATGTAGGAGCTGCGGCAGACGGCCGGCGTGTTGCCGAGCGCCTCGGCGACGCGTTTCACCGCGGCCGAGACTGACCGCTTGGCGGCAGCTTCGGAAGCCGGCGCCGGCTCGCCGGCGAGCTCGACCGCGGCCAACACGGTGCCGTGCCAGGTGCGAAAGTCCTTGGCCGAGAAGCGCTCGCCGATCTTCTCCTTGACGTAGGCGTTGACGTCGTCGGAGCGGACGTCGCGCCACTCCCCCGCCTCGCGCCAGGCGAGCAGATCTTCGGGCCCGTAGTGACGACGACGCATCGTCTCGAGCGCGCGGATCGCGGCCGGATCGCGGATCGACTGCACGCGTCGCTGGCCGCTCTTGGCCGGAAAGTCGAAGACCGCCTCGCCGCCGCTGATCGTGACGTGCTCGCGCTGAATCGTCGCCAGCCCGTAGCTCTCGTTTTCCTCGGCGTAGGTCTCGCCGCCGACCCGGAAGAAGCCGAGGTCGAGCAGGCGCACGGCGCAGGCCAGGGCGCGCTCGCGCGGCATCCCCTGGCGCCTTAGGTCGGCGGTGACGGCGCAGCGCAGGCGCGGCAGGGCGGCGGCGAACTCGCGCACCGCCTCGAACTTGCGCTCGGCCTGGCGCTGCTGCCAGCGCGAGTGGTAGAGGTACTGCTTGCGCCCGGCGGTGTCGGTGCCGGTCGCCTGGATGTGTCCGAAGGGGTCGGGACAGATCCAGACTTCCTGCCAGGCCGGCGGGATCGCCAGCTCGGCGATCCGCTCCAGGGTCTCCGCGTCCTCGACCCGCTCGCCGCCGGCGTCGACGTAGGCAAAGCCGCGGCCGTGACGGCGGCGGACGATCCCCTCGCCGGCGCAGTCCGACCGCCGCAGGCGCCGCGATCGGACTGCGCTGCTCATGCTCCCCCCAGCGAACGCCCTAGGCGGCGTTCGGGTCCTCTTCGGCAGCCAAGTCCAGCGAGCCGTCGCGCACCGTCGTCAGGTGACGCTCCTGGATCGGCAGTGCCCAATCGACCAGCTCCTGGATGGCGTCCTCCCCAGCAGTCTCATTCAGCTTTCCGAGGATCGCCCAATGGCCGACCTCGCCCGCCTCGGCCATGGTCAGGAACTCGAAGCCGTCGAGCTCGTCCGAGTCCTCGCCGAGGTAGGTCCGCATCATCTCGGTGGCCTCGCTCTTGGTTTCGCGGGCCTTCTCCTCGATCGCGGTCTTCTTGCCGTTGCGCTCGCCGGCGATCTGCAGGCAGCGGCTTTCGGTCTCCTCGGCCTCCTCGCGCATCTCGCGCAGCTTCTCGGCCAGCGGGCCACCGTCCAGCAGCGACTCGACTTTCGTCGTCGCCTCCTGCGCGGCTCCGGCGAGCCCGGTCACCTCGGCCAGCTTCTCCTCGAGCGTCGTCAAATCGGCCATGTAAATCCTCTCCTCGTCAGTTGGAGCCTGTGAAGGTCCGGCTGACGGCCGACGCTTCCCTTGAGGCAATTCGCGGTACGTCGTACAACTACCCGGCGACCCGCTTCTGAACCCTCGGCGACTAGGAGCTGAGGGCGCGCTTCAAGAAGTCCGCCTGGCGCTGCTTGCGCATGATCTGGTGCTCGAGCATGTGCTCCAGCGCCTCGGAGCGGCCCTCTCGCCCGGTCGGCTCGATCGCTTCCTGCAGCGCCTCGATCGCCTCTTCCTCGCAGCGCAGCAGCCAACCCAGAGCGTCTTCCGCACCGCGCGAGTAGCGCAGCTCGGCGACCTCCGTGGTCGGCTCGCCGTCGAAGGAGACGATCTTCTCGACCAGCTCGCGAGCATCGCTCAGCTCCTCGTCGCCATAGCCGGTCAGCACGCCGGCCAGGCCCTGGGCCTCGAGCCCGACCAGGCTGGAGGCGACGATCGAGTACTGCAGGGCGGAGCGGTACTGGCGGCTCAGCGCCTCGTTCAGGCGCTTTATCGCCTCGGCCTCGTCAAGTCTCTCTTCGCTCTCTGGCATAGGGCCACCCGTACCCGTTTCACGCTTGGACGAACGCATCGGGCACGCCGGCCCCGCGTTTCCCTCTGTGGCCTGCGGGTACCCCGGAGCCGGTTAGAGGAATTGATCCAAGCGCCAAGGAGGAGATTCGATGTCAACTGTTGTGATCGTTGTAATCGTCGTGATCGTGCTGGCGATCGTCGTCGCCATGGTCGCGGCCGCTTCAAAACGCAAACGCGAAAAGCAGCTCGGCCAGACCCAGAACCAGGCCCTACGCGACGACGTCAGCCACCACCGCGAAGAGGCGGAGAGCGCCCGCAGTGAGGCCGAGCTGGCCCAGGAGCGAGCCCGCCGCACCGCCGCCGAGGCCGAGCTCAACGAGCGCAAGGCGGACGAGCGCGAGCGTGAGCTCGAGCAGGACCAGGCCTAGGCCAGGCGCCGCTCAAAGACGCAGTCGAGGCGGCGCTCTTCCTCCTCACCGGGGACCGTCTTGTCGAGCTGCATCACGGCCCTGCGCCCGTCGAGGCGCAGGGTCGCCACCTGGTTGTCGAAGTAGGGGCCCTCGGCAAGGCGCCAGCGCAGGCCTGGGTCCGACACGCCGGCCGCGCCGGCGATACCGCGCATCGCGGCGATGAAGGGGCGGGTGAAGCCGGCTTTGATCGCCCGCCGCTCGTGGGCATCCAGCGGGTTGCGGTAGGGCGAGCAGACGGCCTGGTAGACGGCGCTCTGCATCTCGGCGCCCGGTCGAAAGGCGGTCTCGGCCAGGTAGGCGTGGTGGACATCGCCGGAGAGGATCACGATCGAGGCCGGCGGCTTGCCCCGTTTGCCGGAGCCGACCTCTTCGAGCAGGCCGCGCAGCAGCTGGAAGGACTTGTCGAAGGAGGCCCAGTGGTCGAAGTCGACCGCACGCCGCAGTTGCTCGGCGCCGCGCGCCGCCAGCCCGCCCCAGGCGCCGTCGCAGACGCGCTCGCTCCAGGCCTCCAGGTAGTGGAAGCCGGGTGAGAGCAGGAAGGGGACCGTGGTCGAGATCAGCAGGTGGTCGAAGTCGCCGCTGGCGTGATCGACGATCCACTCCCACTCGTCCTGGTCGAAGATCGAGCGCTCGCCCTCGGTCAGCACCCGGCCGGCGCGCGAGTCCATGAAGATCGCCCGCGTGTTGCCGAGGTCGCGGCAGTAGCTCCAGCGGCTGCCGGAGCCGGTCGAGTCGATCTCGGCGGCGAAGCGGCGCAGCTCGGCTGTCGCCCGCTCGCTGCCGCGGACCCGCCCGTAGAGCTCGTTCTGGTCCAGCTCGTGCGGCGAGAGGTTGCCGAGGTGCTGATAGATCCAGTAGCTCATGATCCCCGAGGCGGCGCGGCCGTGCCACCAGGAGCGTTCGCCCATCTCCTCGACCCAGGAGCAGGAGATGTTCCAGTCGTCGCTCATGTCGTGGTCGTCCCAGAGCATCGAGACCGAGACCGTGGAGAAGAGCCAGCGGATCATCGGGTCGCTCCAGGACTCGACGTAGAGCCAGGAGTACTCCTCGAAGTCGGTGACCTCCTCGCCGGGCGGTGTGCCGGTGCCGCGCCGTTCGCGGATCCGCTCGCGCGTCTCGGGAGAGCCCTCATCGACGTAGACCTGGTCGCCGAGCAGGAAGAGCAGCTCCGGCCACTTGTCGCGCTCGCTGCGGCTCATTTCCAGCGCCAGCACGCGCAGGGCGTCGTACTCCTTGCCGTCTTCGTGGCGGTCGGCGCTGTGCACGTAGGGCTCGGTGTGCGGCAGCGCCACCCGGCAGGAGCCGAAGCAGATGTCGAGCGGCTTGTCGCGGCCGAGGGTGCGGATTGCGCTCGGCGGCAGCTCGGAACCGGGCTCGGGCCAGCGGCGCTCGCCGTCGAGCTTGACCTCGTACTCATTGAAGCTGCCCGGCTCGAGGTCCTCGATCCGGACCAGCGCGTAGAAGTGCTCCTCGACGGTGAAGGTGTGCTCGCGGTGGCCGAGCACCTCGACCTCGCAGGGTGCGTCGGCCTCGACCCAGACCGTCGCCTCGGTCTCACCGACGTAGCGCAGCAGCGGGCCGAGGACGAGGTCAGCCATGGTTCCTCCAGCCGGTTGGACGCGGCGCTAGCCGCGCACCGCCTTGCCGGCGATGTTCTTCAGCCGGGTGCGGTCGCGCTGGGGCAGGCTGCCGGGGCGGCCCTTCGACTTCTTGACCAGGCGCCAGAACTCGCGCTGTTCTTTCTCGGTCAGGTTGTGCTCGACCCGCGCGCGACCTTTTGCGCCGAGCCAGAGCACGACCGTCCAGACCATCCGCCAGGGGACCCGCTTCCAGACAGCGGGCACGGCGCGGCGGGCGATCCAGACGGGCATGAGTGCCTACCGCGCCGCGCCGCTAATCGCGACCCAGCGCTCCCTTGACCTTGTCAGCGACCTTCTCGACCCCGTCCTTCGCCGCGCCCGTGGCCTTGTCGACCTTGCCCTCGCGCTTGAGATCGTCGTCGCCCGTGAGGCTGCCGGCAGCCTCCTTCACGCGGCCCTTGGCGTCGTCCTTGTTTCGAATCTCGTCAGTCATCTGAGTCCTCTCTCGTGTCTTTACGTTGTCGGACCCTCTACCCGACATCGCCGTGCCCCATGCGGGTGCCGCGCGCCCTAGTGGTGACGCGCGGTCAGGCTGCTGAGCAGGACCTCGATCGGCGAGCTCTGCTTGCCGTCGCCGTTGGCGAGACCCTCGCGGGCGCGCCTCAGCTCGGTCGTCAGCTCGCCGACGTTCTCGCCGAAGCGACCGACTTCCTTGGCCGCTTTCGAGAAGTCCCGCGAGCGCAGCTTGACCCGCTTGGAGCGGGGCAATTTGACCCCGAGCACCTTGTCGCCGGAGCGACTTGCACCCAACACCAGGCCGCCGACTGTGCCGGCCACCGCGGCGCCGCCGGCGAGCAGCGGGATCTTGGCCTTGCTGACGGCGTGCCCGGCCTCTTTGCCGGCGCTGCCGACCGCGTCGCGCACGGCTTTGGCGCCGTCGCCAACACCGTTGGCGACATCGCTAGCGATGCCGTTCGCGCTGCTGTTGCTGTTGCGCTGAACCGATTTCGCCTTGGCTTTGGCTTGGGTGCTTGCGCTTTTGACGCGGCTTTTCGCCCGCGATTTCGCTTTCGTCGCTTTGGCTTTAGATCTAGCCGGTTTGCGGGTCGTTTTTGCTTTGTCAGTACTCGAAGCCCGCGTTTTTTTCGCCGGTTTCGCTCGTTTCGTCTTCGTCTGAGCTGTTTTCGTCTGAGCCATGTTCCCTCCTCATTCAGGCAGTGACCCATTTAGGGCCGGACTCCCCGGTTTCCCGCAAATTGCCTGCCTAATCCTCTCCACGAGTTACCCGGCCCCGCGAGCGGCAATCTCAGCTGAGCTCGGGCGGCAGTGCTTTCGGGCCGTCGGGATAGAGCGAGGCGAGCTGTTCGGCGGACATCTCGAGCGTGTTCGCCAGCTCGCGCGGGGCACCGACGACAAGCCAGAGTTGGTCCGCCTCGGTGTCGTTGAAGACCTGGCGGGCCGAGTCGGGCCCGACCAGCACGCTGTCCAGCGGCTCCAGGGTGAGCAGGTCGTCGTCGACGCGGATTCGGCCCGAGCCCTCGAGCAGCAGGTAGAGCTCCTCCTGGTCGAAGTGCCGGTGCTTTGTCGAAGCCTGGCCGGGCTTCAACCGCCAGAGCCTGGCGCCGAGCTGCTTCGCCTCGAGCCGGCCACCGAGGTCGGTGTTCTCGATCCCCATCTGGTTGGAGGGGCGCCAGAACGCCTCCGATGCCGAGAGCTTGCGGTAGGCCACTGGCCCAACCTAACCGCTAGGCGAACTCGATCACGCTGCGGATTCCGTCCTGGGCCTCCATCAGCTCGAAGCCGCGGTTGACCCCGTCGAGGCCGATGCGGTGGGAGACGAAGGGGGTCAGGTCGATCTCGCCGGCGAGGTAGCGCTCGATCAGGACCGGCACCTGGTCGCGGCCCTTGACGCCGCCGAAGGAGGAGCCGGCGATGCGGCGGCCGGTGATCAGGAAGCGCGGCACGACGTCGAGCGTCTCGCCCTTGCCCGCCACGCCGGCGACCGTGCAGAGGCCCCAGCCCATGCGCGCCGCTTCGACCGCCTGGCGCATCACGGCGACGTTGCCGGTCGCCTCAAAGGTGTAGTCGGCGCCGAAACCGTCGGTCATCTCGAGGATCTCCTCGACCGTTTTCTCGCCGGCGAGCAGGAGGTCGGTGGCGCCCTGGCCGCGGGCCAGCTCAAGCCGCTCGGGCGAGAGGTCGACGCAGGCGATCCGCTCGGCGCCCTGCAGGCGGCAGCCGGCGACCGCGCCGAGGCCGACCATGCCGGCACCGAAGACGACGCAGGTGCTACCCGGCTGCACCGCGGCGGTGTTGATCGCGGCGCCGAGGCCGGTCGAAAGGCCGCAGGCGAAGAGGCAGGCGTGCTCGAAGGGCGCCTCGGGGCTGACCTTGGCCAGAGCGATCTCCGGCATCACCGTGTACTCGGCGAAGGTCGAGCAGCCCATGAAGTGGCGGATCGGCTCGCCTTCGCGCGAGATGCGGGTGCTGCCATCGGGCAGGAATCCCTTGTTCTGCTGCTCGCGGATCGCCAGGCAGAGGTTGGTGCGCGGGTCGAGACAGTGGATGCAATCGCCGCACTGGGGCGAGAAGAGAGTGACGACGTGATCCCCGGGCGCCAGCAGAGTGACGTCAGGGCCAACCTGCTCGACCACGCCGGCACCCTCGTGCCCGAGCACGGTCGGCGCGTAGCCGGAGGGATCGGCGCCGGAGGCGGTGTAGAGGTCGGTGTGGCAGACGCCGCAGGCGGCGAGGCGGACCAGGACCTCTCCGGCGCGCGGCTCGGCCAACTCGACCTCCTGCACGCTGAGCGGCTCGCCGAACTGCTCGAGGACCGCGGCCCGCATCTTCATGATTGACCCGCCGTCTCCCGCATCAACCGCTCTTGAAGCGGGCGGCCTCCTCGGAGCCACCCGTCGCGTTGCCCTCGCTGTAGGAGTGGGCGCCGGCGCCGGCCAGGGTGCCGCCATCGACGATCAGGTACTCCTCCCGAATCGGGCGACCATCGAACCAGCACTCGAGGATCTCGCGGGTGCCGGCCGCGTAGCGCGCCTGCGCCGAGAGACTGGTGCCGGAAGTGTGGGGAGTCATGCCGTGATGGGGCATCGAGCGCCAGGGGTGGTCGCGCGGCGCCGGCTGGGGGAACCAGACATCGCCGGCGTAGCCCGCCAGCCGGCCGCTCTCGCAGGCGCGTGCGATCGCCTCGCGATCGCAGATCTTGCCCCGCGCCGTATTGATCAGGTAGGAGCCGCGCTTCATCCGCGCCAGCATCGCGGCGTCGAAGAGGTTCTCGGTCTCGGGGTGCAACGGCGCGTTGATCGTGACCACGTCGCAGACCTCGACCATCTCCGCCGCCGTGGGATGGAAGGTGACGCCGAGCTCCTCCTCGACCTCGGGCGGCAGGCGGTGGCGATCGGTGTAGTGCAGGCCGACCTCGAACGGCTTCAGCCGCCGCAGCACCGCCGAGCCGATGCGCCCGGCGGCGACGCTGCCCACCTGCATCCCCTCGAGGTCATAGGAGCGCGAGACGCAGTCGGCGATGTTCCAGCCACCGTCGACGACCTGCTGGTAGGAGGGGATGTAGTTGCGGACCAGGGCCAGGATCATCATCACCACGTGCTCGGCGACGCTGATGCTGTTCGAGTAGGTCACCTCGGCGACGGTGAGGCCGCGCTCGATCGCCGCCTGCAGGTCGACGTGATCGGAGCCGATGCCAGCCGTCAGCGCCAGCTTCAGCTTCGGCGCCTTGGCGATCCGCCCGGCGGTCAGGTAGGCGGGCCAGAAGGGTTGGGAGATGACGACCTCGGCCTCGGGCAGCTCGCGCTCGAAGACCGAGTCCAGACCGTCCTTGTCGCTGGTGACGACCAGCCGGTGCCCACGCGCCTCGAGGAACTCGCGCAGGCCAAGCTCGCCGGAGACGCTGCCGAGGAGCTCGCCGGGCTTGAAGCCGATCGCCTCGGGAGTCGGGGTGCTCTGACCGTCGTGATAGCTCTCGATCGTCGGCACCTCATCGCGCGCGTAGTCGGGCGGGTAGCCGTCGACCGGATCGTCGTAGAGCACGCAGAGCACCGTCGCCATCGGTCCATCGTAAGCTGAATCGGTGCCCGCGTCATGGCCATCCTCTTCCTATGCGCAATGGAGCGAGACCTGCGACACCCTGCACGCGCACACGCAGCTGCTCGGCAAGCTGGCGGCGCAACTGGCCCCACCCGAGCCGCAGCTCCAGCACGCGGCACTGCGACTGAGCGCGCGTGGCTGGGAGACACCGCCGCTGCCGGCGCCCGACGGCTCGGGCTCGCTGGTCGTGGCGCTCGACCTGCACGCGCACGAGGCGGTCGCCGAACACAGCGGCGGCGAGTCGCGCCGGGTCGCGCTGACGCCCGACCGCCCGGTGGGTGCGATGACGCGCGAGCTGCTCGCCGCGATCGGCGAGCTCGGCGGCCCGCTCGACATCGACCTCACCCCGCAGGAGGTGGCCTGGAGCACACCGCTCGACCAGGACGAGAAACACGCGCGCTACGACCCCGACCAGGTCGCCACCTACTTCGAGGCGGCGACCCGAGCCGCCCTCGTCCTCGCCGAGTTCCGCGCGCCCTTCCGCGGCCGAAAGACGCCCGTCAACGCTTGGTGGGGCTCCTTCGACCTCGCCGTCAGCCTCTTCTCGGGCCGGCCCGCCGAGCCGCCTTCCAGCGACTTCATCATGCGCAACTCGATGGATGCCCAGGAGGTCGCCGTCGGCTGGTGGCCCGGCGACGCTAACTACGGCAAGGCCGCCTTCTACGCCTACGCCCACCCCGCCCCGGACTCCTTCGCCGACGACCAGGTGTCACCGGCGGCGGCCCGCTGGGACCCGGACCTGGGTCAGTACATCCTCGACTGGGACGACGCGCGCGAGAGCGCCGACCCCCACGCGGCCGCGCTCGACTTCTTCCGCTCGGTCTTCGCCCACGCCTGCACGGTCTGCGAGTGGGACCCGGCGCTGGCGGAGAGCGTAGATGGCACGCCGCCGCCGGTCGTCTGACCCGGGCTAGTAGCCCGGGCTCACCTTCATCTTCTTGCGCTCGGAGGGATGGGCGCCGCCCTTCTTCTCCAGCGTTGTACAGGCGAGGTCGATATCGGCGGCGAGGCGGTCGACCTGCTCGCGGCTGAGCGTCTGCTTGACCAGCGCCCGCAGCACCTTCACGTCTTCGGCGTTGGGCGGCATCGTGTAGGCGGGGAGCATCCAGCCGCGCTCGGCCGAGAGCTGCCAGGAGAGGTCGAACTCGTCGTAGTTCTTCTCGCCGGCGAGCTTGAAGGCGACCAGGGGCAGCTGCTCCTCGCCGTCGCCGATCAGCTCGAAGTTGCCGCTCGCCTTCAGCTTCTCCGCCAGCGCCCGGGCGTTGGCCTGCATCGCTTTCATGATGTAGGCGTAGCCCTCGTGCCCGTAGCGGACGAAGTTGTAGTACTGGGCCAGCACCATCGAGGCGCCGGTGGAGAAGTTGAGGGTGAAGGTGGCGTCGGTTTTGCCCAGGTAGTTCTCGTAGAAGACGAGGTCCTCGGCGAGGTCGCTCTTCTCGCGGAAGACGAGCCAGCCGATGCCGGGGTAGACCAGCCCGAACTTGTGACCGGAGACGTTGATCGAGCGCACCTGCTCGAGCCGGAGGTCCCACTCGGAGTCGGGATAGAGGAAGGGCCAGACGAAGCCGCCGCTGGCGCCGTCGATGTGCAGCGGCACGTCGAGGCCTTTCTCGCCCTTGAGGTCGACCAGAAGCTTGTTGATGCCGACGATGTCATCGGCATGGCCGGTGAAGGTGGTGCCGAGCACGGCGGCGACGCCGATCGTGTTCTCGTCGATGTGGGGCTGCACGTCCTCGGGGCCGATCACGTATTTGCCGTCCTGCAGCGGCACGATCCGCGGCTCGACGTCGAAGTAACGGCAGAACTTGTCCCAGACCACGTGCACGTCGCCGCCGAAGATCAGGTTCGGCTTGTCGACCGGCTTCGATTCGGCTTCGCGGCGCTGCTTCCACTTCCACTTCAGCGAGAGCGCGCCGAGCATGATCGCCTCCGAGGAGCCCTGCGTGCGGGCGCCGGTCGTCTCGCCGGGAGCGTGGTAGAGATCGGCGAGCATGCGGATGCAGCGCTGCTCAACCTCGGCCGAGATCGGATACTCGGCGTGGTCGATGAAGTTGCGGTAGAGGTTCTCGCCGATCAGCCGCTGCGCCTCGGGCTCCATCCAGGTGGTGACGAAGGTGGCGAGGTTGCGGTTGGGGTCACCCTCCAGGGCCAGTTCCTCGTCGACCAGCCGCATCGCGTCGAGAGCGGACATGCCGCTCGCCGGGAAGGGCCCGTCGGGAGCGTCCTCGGTGAGGAAGCGGTTGCCGTAGAGCTTGGCGGCGTCTTCACCGCTGAGTGGTTGAGTCATGACGCTCCAGTCGTGGTGGTCGCAGGGAAGGCGAGCGTATCCGACGCTTGCACCCGCTTTGCTTGGCGTGAGAGCATGAACCGCGATGAGTGACTTCCTGGTCAAGCGCGACGAGCTGCGCGAGTGCCGTATCGCCGAGTCGGAGCCGCCCACGGTCGGCCCCGGAGAGGCGCTGCTGCGGGTCGACAGCTTTGGCCTGACCGCCAACAACGTCACCTACGCGGTGATGGGCGAGGCGATGTCCTACTGGGACTTCTTTCCCGCCGAGGAAGGCTGGGGACGGGTGCCGATGTGGGGCTTTGCCGAGGTCGAGGCCAGCGAAGCCGAGGGCGTCGAGGTGAGCACCCGTGTCTACGGCTACCTGCCTCCCTCCTCCTATCTGCTGGTGACGCCGAAGAGCGCCAACGGCAGCGGCTTCGTCGACGGCTCGCCCCACCGGGCGGCGCTGCCCTCGGCCTACCACCGTTACCTGGCGACCGGCGGCGACCCCTTCTACAGCGCCGGCAGCGAGGACATCCAGATGCTGCTGCGGCCGCTCTTCTTCACCTCGTTCCTGATCGACGATCAGCTCGCCGACGAGGGGCTGACCGAGCGCGGCCCGATCGTGATCTCCAGCGCCTCGAGCAAGACCGCGATCGCTGCCGCCTTCCTGCTGGCGCGCCGCGAGGGGGTCGAGCTGGTCGGGCTCACCTCGGCCCCGAACAAGGAGTTCGTCGAGGGCCTCGGCATCTACGGGCGCACCGTCACCTACGACGAGATCGCCTCGCTCGGCGAGGGCCCCGCAACCTACGTCGACATCGCCGGCGACGGCGCCGTGCGCCAGGCGGTCCACACACACTTCGGGGAGGGGCTCGCCTACTCGATGACGGTTGGAGTCACCCACTGGGAGGATCTCGGCTCCGGCCAGGGCGACCTTACGGGACCCACCCCAACCTTCTTCTTCGCCCCGGCCCGGGTCGAGAAGCGCTCCGCCGACTGGGGCCCGGCCGAGCTGGAGCGCCGCGTCGCCGAGGCCTGGCACCCCTTCTGCGAGTGGATCGCCGGCTGGCTCGAGGTGGACCGCGGCGAGGGCTTCGAGGGGGTCAGGAGCGCCTATCTCGAGGTGCTCGAGGGCAGGATCGGCCCCAGGAACGCCCACGTGATCTCGCTTTAGATCGCCTGGCCGGCCTTGCTCTTCTTGCGCCGCCCCCAGTTTGGCTTCTTGGGCGACTCAAAGCCGAGCACGCCGAAGGTCTCGCCTTCGACCGCCTGGGTACAGCGGTTGATCAGATCCTGAAAGCCGGCGATGCGGACGCCGGCCTGCGTGCCCTTGCCCAGCTGCGCCCAGTCGCCGTCACTGATCAAGCCGCGGCGAGTGCCGACGTAGCGTTCCGCTTGTGGCCCTTGGCTTTTTCCTTACTCGTGATCTGCCCCACGTCCCACTCCTCGCTGAATCAAAGCGATTTCCGGCTAATGCTCAAGTGATCTTGAACGGCGCAATCAAAGCACATTGATAAGCATCTCGCCCGCCATTAGGTCGCTTTTTCCCAACCGGTGAGCCGCTTTTTGCGCAATCTTTGCGGGGTCAGGCGTCCAGCGGCCAAGCGAGCCAGGCGCCCGGCAAGAGACACCGGAGGGGAGGTGAGACGTATGCGCGTTAGCGCTACGGAGCAGGCCGTACCCCTGCTCAATATCCACAAGTCCGCTTAGTGGATCAGGGACTCGGCGAACGGGGCGTCTCTTGCCATTGGGCGAGGGCGCCCCATCGCGGCTAGGTGGACGCGGGTGGCTTCAGCCGGGTCTTTTCGACCCGGGCCAGCTTGCGTTTGAGGCGCTGGAATTCTTCCTCTTGCTGTTTGGTGCGTTTGTGACCCTTATAAGCGAGGTTCTCGCGCTCCAGGGGGTCGGTCTTGAGGTCGTACATCTCCCACTGCGGGGGCACCGGGTTTTCGCTGATGTCGTAGTACTTGGCCAGCTTCCAGCGGCCTTCGCGGATGCTGACCACGTGATTGGGCGGCTGCGGGTAGGGGCCTTTCTTCTGGCCGGACTGGTAGTCGTCGTAGGTGAAGACGACGTAGTCCTGAACCGAGTTTTTGGTCGACGGGTGCAGGACCAGCTTCGAGTAGTCCACCCCCTGCCAGTTGGCGCGGGCGCTCTTCGGCGCCGCCGCCAGGCTGGCCAGCGTCGGCAGGAAGTCCACGTGAGAGACCAGCGCGTCGGTCTGGTGCGGCTTGGGAAAGAGCTTCGGGTTGGAGTAGACGAGGGGCACCCGCGTCGCCTCCTCGTAGAAGTTGAAGTTCTTCTGCCGCAGGCCGCCGTGGGCGAGGCCCATCTCACCGTGGTCTGCCGTGCGTACGATCAGCGTGTCCTCGAAGAGGCCGGTCTCTTCGAGCTTGTCGAGGACGTTGACCAGGTAGCTGTCGGAGGAGCGCATCAGGTTGCCGTAGAAGTTGAGGTAGTTGCGCATCTGTTCTTTGTTTTTCGGCTTGCCGGTCAGGTTGAAGATTTTGAGGAACTGTTCCTGAACGGTCGGCTTGGTCGAGAGGTCTTCTTCGGCTGTCGCCGGGGCGTGGATGTTGCCCTCCAGCCAAGTGGCGTCATAGCCCGCTTCGTCGAACGATTTGCTCGGGTAGAAGAGGACGTCGTGTGGGTTGACGACCGAGATCACCATGAAGAACGGCTGCTGTTGGGCCGCGGTTGAGCTGAGGTACTGCAGCGCCCCCTCGGTGCCGTCGGCGACGTTGCCTTCCTGTTCGATGAAGCGGCCGTCGTTGTCGATGTAGCCGCCGCCGGCCTCGGGGACGGACTGGTTGGCGCCCGCGTCGGGTGGGTTCCAGCGCAGGAAGCCGTACTTTTCGAGATCCGAGGGCTGGGCGTCTTCTTTTTTCGCCGGTTTCGAGCAGTGCCACTTGCCCTTGTAGACGACGTTGTAGCCGGCCGCCTTCATCACCGTCGCCAGGTTCTTCAGGTCCGTCGGCAGGCTCATCTGTGGGTTTTCCGGCGGTTCCATGTCTTCCTCGAGCGTGTACTTGACCCCGTGCTGGGCCGGGAAGTAGCCACTCATCAGGGTCGAGCGCGCCGGCGAGCACATGCAGGCGTTGGTGAAGGCGCGTTCGAAGCTGAGCCCGTGCTGGCGCAGCCGTCGCATCCCCGGCAGGTTCTGGCGCAGCCAGTTCTGCGGGAAGTGCTGGATCGCCCGCTCCTGGTCGGTGAGGAAGAGGATGATGTTCATCCCCGCCACGTCCCTGCGCTTGCCCGTCGCCGCCGCCAGCGCCTGCTCGACGCCGGCGCCCTGGGCCAGCAGCGCTGCCGCAGCGACGCTGGCTCCGGAACCGATCAGTTCCTTGCGGGTCAGCCCGCCATCGCGTTTCTCACCATCGCTCATTTGTTCCTCCGGAAGATGTCGACGGCGTTGCTGCCGAACGAGGTCGAGTAAAGAAAACGGCCGTCGGGGCTGAGCGCCAGCGAGCTGACGCCGCGCAGCGCCCGCGCCTGGGTGCAGCCCGGAACCGAGCGCAGCGCGAGGCAACCGCGGCGGCCCGGCAGCTGCCTCACCTTGCCGTTCTTGTTGCGAGCGAGCACGTCGATTGCGCTGTTGGCAAAGGCGGCGACGTAGACGTTGTCCCCGTCGGGGGAGATCGCCAGGCCCTCGGGCGCCCGCATCGCGCGGCCGAAGGAGCAGCCGGCGGCGCGCAGCCAAATCAGGCAGCCGGCCGTGCCCTGCTTCTGGGCCAGGCCGCCGGTGCTGCGCGAGCGGGTGAAGGCGGTGACGCCGTTGCTGAACAGCGAAGTCGCGTAGACGTCGCCGCCGGGGTTGAAGGCGACGGCGTTGGCGCCCTTCAGCTCGACCCCGGTGGTGCAACCGGCGAGGGCGCCGTTGACGATGCAGCCGCTGCCATTGCCGGCCTGGGTCAGGTTGCCGGTCGACTGGTCCCGCGCCAGGGTGACGACGGCGTTGGAGAGGGCGCTGGCGACGTAGACGCTCGCCCCGTCGCCGCTGATCGCCATCCCCTCCGGCGCGCCCAGAGCGATGCCGAGTGCGCAGCCGCTGATCGCTTCGGCGATGCAGCCGCTGCTGTCGCCGGGTTGGGTCAGGGCGCCGCTGACGGGATCGCGATCGAAAACGGCGACGGCGTTGCCGAAGAAGGAGCCGACGTAGACGTTCTCGCCTTTGGGGCTGACGACCACAACGTCGGGGCCGACCAGGGCGCGGCCGACGGCGCAGACCGGGATCGGCACCCCGGCGACGCAGCCGGCGCTGGCCGGCAGCTGGGTCAGGGCGCCGGTCTTCTGGTTGCGCTGGAAGACCGCGATCGAGTTGCTCGCCCGCGAGGTCGCGTAGACATTGCGCCCGTCGGGGCTGACCGCGACCGAGTTGGGCCCGTCGAGGCCGATCGCCGTGGCGCAGTGGCTCGCCCCTTTGGCGGCGATGCATCCCGCCGGCCCGCTCGGTTGGGTGAGAGTCCCGTCACGCGGGCTGCGGCGGAAGATCACGATCGCGTCGCTCTGCGAAGAGGCGACGTAGACGCTCTTGCCGTCGGGGCTGAGCGCGATCGCGCGCGAGCCCATGAACGGGCCGGGGCCCTTCAGCGCCCGGGCCACCCCGCAGCCCTTGGTATGCGCGGAGCGATCGACCAGGCAGCCGCTCTTGCCGGCAAGCTGGGCGAGAGTCCCTGCCCTGTTGCCCTGTGGCTGCTGCTTCGGGCCGCTCGCGGCGAGCGCGCTCAGCGGCAGCAGCAGAGCGACCAAAGCCACCAGCGCCGCCGGCAGCCAGCGAGCGAGGGGGCGCTCTCGAAGAGAAGGATGCACGCGGGGCGAGCCTATTGCGCCCCGCGGACACCCACAAGCGCTCAGTGCTTGCTCACCTTGAGGTTGCCGAGCACGCCGATGCGGATTCCGAGCCAGGGGTAGGTGGCGGTGTAGAAGGTGTTGTCCTGAGGCTGCAGGCCAACTGCCGAGAGCCAGAGCTGGTAGACGGGGGCGTTGGAGATGCCACCGTGGAGGCGGCGCCAGACGCGACCGTGGGCGCCGCTGCGACCCGAAGGCGGCGCGGTGATCGTGTCGGTCCACTCGACCGCGTTTCCACCCTGGTCGAGCGTGCCCCATGGCGATGTGGTCTTGGCCTGGCCAACCGTCTCGAGGCTGCCCTGGTAGGCCTTTTCGTAGGCCGAGGCCTTGATCCCGAGGGGATTCACCGTCGCGCAGGTTGAGGCGGTGAAAGCGGAGGGGCACCAGCTCGGCGCTGCCGTTTCGGATGCGTGGAAGTTCGCCAGCGGCTGTTCGGAGGCGTTTGTGACATCGCCTGTGGTGGGGTTCAGCTTGGCCTGATGCGGAGCGGCCGCCCCTTCGTCGCCGAATGCTCCGGGGTTGGTCGGGTACTGCCAGTAGGAGTACTTGCCGCCGCCGTTGGGGTCGTAGTAGGCCGCCTTGATCCACTCGTTCTGGCTGGGGATGACGAAGCCGGTCTTGTGCGAGCGGGTCATCGCCCGCTTGTGCATGTCATACATCCCCACCTCGGTCTGGCGCGAGAGCCGCACCCGGTAGGTGACGTACCTGAAGCTGCCGGCGCTACTGGACCGCTTGGAGAGGACCTGGCCGTTGTAGAGAGAGTTGGCGAAGCGGGCCGAGCGCAGGAAGTTGGCGAAGCCGTAGGGCTTGTCGGCCCATTCCGGCGAGGCCACCGAGTAATGGTGACCGGCAGACGCGCCGGCGGAGAAATCGATCTGGCCGTACTTTGGCCATTCGGTGCCGCTCTCGGTCGAGCTGTAGAGCTTGTGTTTGTTACGACCGGCCGGATCGGCGGTGTTGAGGAAGGCGACGTACTGGGCGACCGTGACCTCGAGCTGACCGATGCCGTAGCGGTAGTTGACCCCTCCCACCTGCTGACAGGGGGGCTGTTTTTCGGCCGGCACTACTTCGGCGCACGAGGAGTAAACGGCATCGGTGAAGGGAACGATCCCGACCGAGGGATTGCCGGGCGCGCCGACCGTGGCCGTCCTGAAGGTGAGGACGGAGGGCGCCGAAGCGGCCCCCGCTGCCGCCGGCCCGAGCAGCGCCAGCGCTATCGCCAGCCCAAGGCCGGGGAAGAGAAGGTTTTTCAGAGCAGCGGAAGCGGTTCGGCGGGTTCGCATGTTGCCCTCATCGACGCCTCACCGGAATGCTTGAGGCCGGGGAAATCCGGGGAGTAGGTTGCTGGCAAGTCACTACGGAGCGAAAGCGAGCGAGATGAACGCAACCACGACCCCCCTCGACGGCGCCGTTGCCCTGATCACCGGCGCCAGCAGCGGCATCGGCGAGGCGACCGCGCGAGCGCTGGCGGCGCGGGGCGCCAAGGTCGCGGTTGCGGCCCGCCGGCTCGAACGGCTCGAGCGCCTCGCCAGCGAGATCGGCGGCGACGGGCACACCGCGCTGGCGATCCAGTCCGACATCACCGATCAGGAGCAGGCGATCGCCGCGGTCCACCGCACCGTCGATGAGCTCGGCCGCCTCGACATCGTCGTCAACAACGCGGGCCAGATGCTGCTCGGACCGATCGAGGAGGCGCCGACGGAGGAGTGGGACCAGATGATCGACCTCAACCTCAAGGGCCTGATCAACACCACCCACGCCGCCCTCCCCCACCTGCTCGCCGCCGCCGAGGAGTCGCAGCGCGGCTGCGCCGACCTGGTCAACATCAGCTCGGTGGCGGGCCGCGTCGCCCGCTCGGGCTCCGGCGTCTACAACCTGACCAAGCACGGGGTCGGCGCCTTCAGTGAGTCCTTCCGCCAGGAGTTCGCCTCGCGCAAGGTCCGCTCGACGATCATCGAGCCGGGCGCGGTCGACACCGAGCTCACCGACCACCTCCGCGATGGTGTGCGCGAGCAGGTGCGCGAACGCTTTGTCGACATGAAGACGCTCGAAGCCGACGACATCGCCGACGCGATCGCCTACGCGGTCACCCGCCCCTGGCACGTCTGCGTCAACGAGATGCTGATCCGGCCGACCGAGCAGGTGGGCTGAGCCGGCGCGCCCGATCCCATGGCCGCGATCGCGACGATCGGCGTCTACGGCTTCGACCGTGAGAGCTTCCTCTCCACTCTCGCCGAAGCCGGCGTCAATCTGGTGCTCGACGTGCGCCAGCGCCGCGGAGTGCGAGGCAGCGAGTACGCCTGGGCCAACGCGCGGCGTCTGCAGGATGCTCTCGCCGGCGCCGGCATCGCATACTCACACCTGAAGGAGCTGGCGCCGACGACGGAGTTGCGGCAGGCCCAATACCGCGCCGACGACCGCCGCGGCGAGGGCAAGCGCTCGCGCACGGTCCTCGCGCCGGAGTACGTCGACGGCTACACAGCGGAGATCCTCGACCGGGCGGACCTGGCGCCGATCGTCAAGTGGATCGGCGACTCGAAGGCCGCCCTGCTCTGCGTCGAGCGCGACCCGGAGGCCTGTCACCGCTCGCTGATTGCAGCGCGACTGCGGCGCGGCTGGGACTTCAGCGTTGAGGATCTTCGTCCGCCGCCGGCGGGCCTTTGACCGCCGGCGTGATCAGCGCCAGCGGCAGCGAGAGGCCGGCGGAGCGGCGCAGGGTTGCGATCCGCCGGCCGGGCTGAACGGCGTCGCGGACCTCACTGACGCGCTCGCCGAGCGAGGCGACGGTCGCCTCGATGTCGGGGGCGGCGAAGGCGAGACCCCAGAAGAAGGCGGGGCGGTCTCCCCCGGTTCGCTCGATCGCCTCGGCCGGCGCCTGGACGACCTCGAGGATCGGCTCGCCGAGGCGGAAGAAGGCCTGGCGGGGAGCGCCGGCAGGAGTTGGCTCCTCGCGGATGCGACGCAGGTCGAGGCCGGCCCGCCGCAGCGCGGCGACGGTGCGATCGAGGTCGGAGCTGATCGCGACCACGTGGTCGAGCGCGCTGATGCCGTTGGAGTGCAGCGACTGCTCCGCGGGCGGCGGCCGGTCGGACCGCGAGGTCGCCAAACCATCGAGCTCCTCGCTCTCCAGGCCGCGCAGCGACCACCCGGTGAGGCCCTTGCCGCCGTCATCCGGCGCCAGGCGAACCCGTGTCTGGCCGACTACGCAGATGTCGCCCTCGACCTCAAAGCCACAGGCCCGCCAGGCAGCCGGGGTGTCGGCAACGATCAACTCGTCGAGGGTGGGCGCCATGGTGGCACGGTAGCCAGCGGGGGCCCTGACTGTTCGCTGCCGCTTGATCGGGGTAGCGAATGGCCATGCCCCAACTCGAGATCTACCTCAACGACCATCTGGCCGGCGCCACCGGAGGCGTCGAGCTGGCGCGACGGCTACGCGCGAGCAACCGCGACGACGCCGTCTTCGGCGAGACGCTGAGCCGCGTCTGCGCCGAAATCGAAACCGACCGCACCGTCCTCGAGCAGGTGATTGAGGAGCTTGGCTACACACGTAACAAGTTCAAGCCGGCGGCGGCCTGGGTGGCCGAGAAGCTGGGCCGGCTCAAGCTCAACGGGCAGCTTCGCGGCTACTCACCACTGAGCCGGCTGATCGAGCTGGAGGGCCTGCTGATCGGCACCACCGGCAAGATCGGCCTCTGGCAGACCCTGACCGAGCTCGGCGCCGGAGAGGATCTTGACGCCGACCTCGAGCAGCTGACGGAGCGGGCGGCGGCCCAGCGTGCCGCGATCGATGACCTGCACCGAATCGCGGCCGCCGCCGTGGAGCGTTAACGCACCCTCTGCCACAGGTAGATGACGAGAAGCACCAGGATGATCACGACCAATATTCCGACGATTGTCACGTTGTTCCCTCCGGTTTGGTTTCGCCCGAGCCTCCCCCGGCTCGGGTCTCAGGCTGCGTACCCCGCGCCTTCAAGGCGCAAACGGTGAAACGCCTCGCCCCCTATTTACGGCGACGCGCTTTCGCCGGTCGTTTGCGCTGAGCGGCCGGCACCTCCGCGGTTACGACGGCGCCGGTCAGGGATTTGATCTGCCCCTCGAGGAACTTCGCCATCCGTTCCTCCTCACGCCGGATCCCCTTCGCCAGTTTCGCCGTGTCGCTATCGCCGACTCTTTCGGCGAGCGTCTCGATTGCCAGGTAGGTCGCGATCTCCTCATGCTCGTTGAAGTACTCCGTCTTGGCGTTCTTCAGCATCTTCTCCTGCTCGCCGCTGCCGCGGACCATGTGCAGCGGCCCCTTGGCCGCGGCCATCACCTTGCCGACCGCGGTCTGTGTCAGCTGCCCGCCGCCGCCCAGTTTCTTGATTCGGCGCTCAACACCCTTGGCGTGCGCTTTGGTCTCGCGCAGGTGCTGTTTGAGGCGTTTTTTGTAGGGCGCCCTGGTGGTCATCGCAATGTGGGCCTCGAGGGCGGTTTCCAGTTCGCGCTCCTTGCCGTAGGCCTCGCTCAGGTACTGAATCAGCTTCGTATCTCGCTCGTTAGGCACTGGCGCCACCATCCTTTCGTGCCTGCTTGGCGCTCGTCGCCGCCGCCTTGACCCGCGCCGCCTCGCGACGGGCGCGAACGGCGGCCTCCTTGGCGTCGAGGCTCTCCTCCTTGGCATCGAGCTTCTCGAGCTGCGCCGCCTTGTCGCGTTTGTCCTTCGCCCGCTTCGCCTTCTGGGTCGCTTGCCGGCGCTTGCGCCGCTCGGCCTCAGCCTTCTGTCGCAGATCTTCCTCGGCCTTGCTCTCGCGTCGCTTGGCCTCGGCGCGCAGGCGGGCCGCGCGTTCGCGCTCCATCTCCGCCACCTCGGCGGAAGGATCGGAGTTGCTGAACATCGCGAGCACCGCGTCAAACGGCAACCTCGCGAGCTTCACCGAGTGATCGAAGATCGCCTTGGGAACGGTGAGGATCGCCATCAGCTCCTCCCCTTGTGCTCGATCAGGCTGGCGGCCTCTTCGGCGCGCTGGGCCTTCTGCTTGAGGTCAGCGGCCTCGAGCTCGGCTTCCCGCCGCTCCTCGGCAAGTTTGCGCTCGGCTCGCTCCTCGGACTCGATCTCGCCGGCCTCGAGCTCGACCTGGCTTCGCTCGACTGCGGCCTCGGCCTTCTCCTGCTCCAGTTCGGCCTCGCCCTCCTTCTGCTTCGCCTCGGCGGCGAGCGTCGCCGCGTCCTTCTCGGCCTCGCTTTGGACCTGCTGCAGCTTGCCCTCGCGGTGCAGGTCGTCCCGGCCCAGCACCGTGCCGGCCAGTTCCTTCGCTCTGCCGGTCAGCTTTCCAATCGCGCCGCCGGCGGTTGCCTCTTGCTCTCTCATCGATGCCCTTCGTTTGTGGGTGTCCAGGCCTTCGTACCCGCGATCGGTCGCCGGCCAACCCACCAGCGCCGACAAAGGTCACACCACACCTCTTGTCTACAGATGACTAATCGAAGGTATTCTTGGTGGACGCATGGTCAAGCCCACCCCATCTGGTCCGGGCCGGCCCAAGCGATCGTCCGATATTCCCCTTGCCAGCAGTCGCAGGCTTGATCGCAAAAGCGACGTACCCCTTTATTTCCAGCTTGCCGCGGCGCTGAAGGTGATGTTGGAGGTCGAGGATTGGGAGTCGGGAGCCCGTTTTGCCTCCGAGCGCGAGATCGAAGAAGAGTTCGGTGTCTCGCGCGCGGTGATCCGGCCTGCGCTCGATCTCCTCGTCGGCGACGGCGCGATCTTCCGCGTCAAGGGGTCGGGCGCCTTCGTCGCGCCGCCGCGGCGCGAGATCGAGGTGGCCGGGCTGGTCCGGCTCTGGCAGGAAGGCCACAACGGCCGCCCCGTTGCCGTGCGCGCCGCACGGCAACACCTGCCCGACCCGACCGTCGCTCAGTGCCTCGAAATCGAAGACCCCGAGACGCCGGTGGCGCACGTGACCGCGATCGTCGACATCGGCGAGCCCTCGGTCTGCCTCGTCGACTCCTACTCCACGGTCACCCACGTGCCCTGGTTCCTCGCGATCGCCGAAGCGCTGAAAGCCGAGGAGAAGCCGCCCGCTCCAAGCGATCTCGACCTCACCCGGGCGACCGTCTCGGTCGAGCACACCTTCTTCGGCGAGTGGGGCTCTTCGCAGGTAGGGGCCAACGCGGGCGAGCCCGCTCTGATGGGCCGCTTCGTCCAGTTCGGCCGACCGAATGGATCCGAGCACGAGCGGCCGCTCGAGTTCGCCCGCCTCATCTACCGCGCTGACAGCGCCCAGCTTTCCTTTGTGCTCAGCTGAGACAAGTTTTTTTGATCGCTATGGAAAGATCAATCGCTCGCCATGACCGCGCTGGGTCAGAACCTGATCGATGCCCTAGCCCTCGGCAGCCTCTACGCCCTGATCGCCCTCGGCATCACCCTCGTCTACACCGTGATGGGGATGATGAACTTCGCCCACGGCGAGTTCATCATGCTCGCCGCCTACGCCCTCTTCGTCTTCGCCGGCCTGCCCTTCGGCGCGGCGGTGGGCTGCGCCCTGCTGACCGGCGTCGCAATCGCGCTGATCGCCGAGCGAGTCGCCTTCCGGCCCGTTCGTAGGGCCGACCTCTCGGCCCAGCTCGTCACCTCGCTGGCCGTCGCGGCGATCCTGCAGAACGTCGTCACCGCGGCCGTCGACGCCCGCGCCCAGTCGGTCGAGACACCGGCGGCGATCAGCGAAACGACCAGCATCGGCGCGATCATGGTGCCGAACCTGGAGTTCGTCACCCTCGGCCTGACCGCGATCGTGCTCGCCGGCCTCGGTTGGCTGCTCTACCGCACCCGCACCGGCCTGGCGATGCGGGCGGCGGCAGAGAACTTCGAGATGGCGCGCCTGCTCGGCGTGCGGGCCGACCGGGTGATCGCGATCGCCTTCGCGATCAGCGGCGCGCTCGCCGCCATGGTCGGGGTGCTGATCGTGCTGCAGAGCGGGCAGGTCTCCCCGACCATGGGCCTGACGCCGGTCTTGGTCGGCTTCGTCGCCGTCGTGATCGGCGGCTTCGGCAGGATGTTCGGCGCGGTCATCGGCGGCCTGCTGCTCGGCGCCCTCTCCTCCCTGCTCGGCGTCTACCTGCCCGAGGGGCTGGCGCCCTTCCGCGACGCGATCGTCTTCACCTTCCCGGTCCTGATCCTGATCTTCAGGCCGCACGGCCTGCTCGGCGGGGAGATTGGCAGGGCCCGGGTGTGAGCCGCGTTCGCTTCCGCACACCCCAGTCCGCCGCCGCCTCGCTGCTCATTCCCCTGCTGGCGATCGCGATCACCGCCCTGCTCGGCGCCAACGGCACGCCCTCCTTCCAGGACACGGTCACGGCGATCCTCTGCAACCTGATCATCGTCGTCGGCCTGCAGGTCTTCGTCGGCAACAGCGGCGTCTACTCCTTCGGCCAGCTCGGCTTCGCCACCGCCGGCGCCTACCTCGCCGCCTTCCTCACCCTGCCCGCGGCCTTCGTCCTGCTGCAGACGCCCGGCCTGCCGGACCTGATCGCCGACGCCCACGTCGGCGCGCTCGCCGCGACCCTGATCGCGGCGGCGTTCTCGGGCCTGCTGGCGATCGTCGTCGGGCTGCCGCTGATGCGCACCTCGACCCTGGCGATCCCGATCTCCACCTTCGCCTTCCTGATCGTCGTCTACAACGTCGTCGCCAACTGGGACCAGGTCACTGGCGGCAGCAGCGGCCTGGCCAGCATCCCGTCTACGACCAGCGTCGAATCGGCGGCGCTCTGGGCGGGGGCGGCAGTGATCGCGGCGCTGGCCTTCAAATGGTCGGCGAGCGGCTACCGCCTGCAGGCGACACGCGAGGACGAGGTGGCGGCGCGCTCGATCGGCGTCGGCCTGATGCGGGAGCGGCTGATCGCCTTCGGCCTCAGCGGCGTGCTTTGTGGAATCGGCGGCGCCCTGGCGGTGCACCAGTCCGGCGTCCTCAGCCCCGTCACCTTCTACTTCGGCGCGACCGTGACGACGATGACGATGCTGGTCGTCGGCGGCGCCCGCAGCGTCTTCGGCGCGGTGAGCGGGGCGATCGCGATCGCCGCCGTCAACGAGCTGCTGCGCGGCGTCGAAAACGGCGCCGGCCTGTTCGGCGCGATCTCGATCGGCGAAGCGCCCGGGCTTGCCGCGATCGGCCTCGGCCTGATCCTGCTGGCGACGATGATCGCGATGCCAAACGGGCTGAGCGGCGGCCGCGAGGCCGGCGAGCTGCGCTGGCTGCAGCGGCTGGGCCTGAGCTCGCCGGCGCCGGCGCCGCACCTCGATGGTGCCGCTGCGGGCAGGGACGCGCCCGAGCGGCCGTCGAAGGGCGCCCTGCGCGCGGAGGGAATCTCCCTCGCCTTCGCCGGCCTGCGGGTGCTGAAGGAGGTCGACCTGACGCTCGAGCCAGGCGAGGCGCTCGGGCTGATCGGGCCCAACGGGGCCGGCAAGACCACCCTCGTCAACGTCCTCAGCGGCTTTCAGGCCCCCGACTCGGGAACGGTCTCACTCGACGGCGCCGACGTCACCGGGCACTCGCCGGCCCACCTCGCCCACGAAGGCCTCGGCCGCACCTTCCAGGCAGCCCTCCCCTTCCCCGACCTGAGCGCCCTCGAGAGCGTCGCCGTCGGCGCCATGGGCATGGGCGTGGGCAGGCGGCGCGCGATCGCGATCGCGGCCGAGGTGCTCGGCCGCCTCAACCTGCTCGAGCAGGCGACCCGGCCGGCGGGGGCGCTGCCGCCGGGCAGCCAGCGCCTGCTCGGGATCGCCCGCGCGCTCGCGATCGGGCCCCGTTACCTGCTACTGGACGAGCCGGCCGCCGGCCTGAACGAGGCCGAATGCGAGCAGCTGGTGGCGATCCTCCGCAACGTGCTGAGCGACTTCGGCTGCGGCATCCTGCTGATCGAGCACGACATGAGCATCGTCATGCCGCTCTGCTCGCGGGTGCAGGTGCTCGACGACGGCACGACGATCCGGGTCGGCACCCCGCGCGAGGTCCAGGACGACCCCGTCGTGGTCGAGTCCTACCTCGGCAGCTCCTTCCTGGCGGCCGTCGATGCTTGAGCTGCGCGACGTCCACGTCAGCTACGGGCGGATCGAGGTCGTTCACGGAGTCGACCTCAGCGTCGGCCGCGGCGAGGTGATCGGGATGATCGGCCCCAACGGCGCCGGCAAGAGCTCGATCCTGCGCTCGATCTGCGGCCTGGTGCGGCCGAGCTCGGGGACGGCGACGTTCGAGGACCGCCTGCTCACCGGCATGGCGCCGGAGCAGATCGCGGACCTGGGGCTGGCCCTGGTCCCCGAGGGCCGCCACATCTTCAAGACCCTGACCGTGGCGGAGAACCTGCGGCTGGGCGCACGGCGCGGGGACGAGGCCGGCGAGGCGATGGAGCAGGCACTGTCGCGCTTCCCGATCCTGCGCGAGCGCGCCGGCCAGCGCGCCGACCGGCTCTCCGGCGGCGAGCAGCAGCAGCTGGCGATCGCCCGCGCCCTGCTCGGCAGGCCGAGACTGCTGATCCTCGACGAGCCTTCGCTCGGCCTGGCGCCGAAGATGATCGACCTCATCTACGAGCTGCTGGGCGAGCTGCGCGCCGAAGGGGTGACGATGCTGCTGGTCGAGCAGAACGCCGCCCGCACGATCGACTTCTGCGACCGCTGCCTTGTGCTCGGCACCGGCAAGGTCCGCGCCGCGGGCTCGCGCGGCGAGCTGCAGCGCAACCCCGATGTCCTGCGCGCCTACCTCGGCAGGCAGCCGTGAATACAATGGAATTCCGAAGCAGTCACGAGGAGCGGTGATGTACGACGACCAGCCACGTGAGGCGCCGACCAGCGAGGACGTCTCCCTCGCCCTGCGCCACTGCTGGCAGCCGGTGGCGAGGACCGAGGACCTGAAGGACGGTCCGCAGCGAGCGGTGCTGCTCGGCGAAGCGCTGGCGGTCTTCCTCACCGAGAGCGGCAAGGCGGCGGTGGTCGCCGACCGCTGCGCCCATCGCGGCGCCTCGCTCTCGATGGGCAGGGTCGCCGGGGACTCGATCCAGTGCCCCTACCACGGCTGGGAGTGGGCCGGGGAGAGCGGCGCCTGCACTCGCGTTCCCTCGCTACCCGACCAGAGCCAGATCCCGCCGCGAGCCCGGATCCCGGCCTTCCCGGTGCGCGAACAGTGGGGCCTCGTGTGGACCGTGCTCGAGAAGCCGGTGGGCGAGCCACCCGCAGTGCCCTGGTTCGATCCCGAGGCGTGGACCTGGGGCCACGGCGAGCCGTTCGAGCTTCCGGTCGCCTTCGGGATCATGATCGAGAACGCCCGCGACGTCTCCCATTTCGCCTTTGTCCACCAGGCGACGCTGGGGGCGATGCCAGAGGTGATCGAGCCGCTCGAGCCCGAGCGCGACGGCCGCGAAGTGGTCATGCGCCGCAAGGTCGAGTGGGGAGAGGATGTCTCGGCGGTCTGGGGCGCGCTGCGCGAAATGCATTACCACGCGGTGGCGCCCAACCTCATCTCGATCCGGATCCTCACGGTGAAAGGCGAGCGCTGCCTGCTCCACGCCGCCCGCGCGATCAGCACCACCGAGTCGGCGCACTACTGGATCGAGGGAGGCCTGGAGAACTTCGACGAGCACGACCTCGAGAACCTGATCGCCTACGACTGGCGCGTCTACTCCGAGGACCTGCCGATCCTCTCGGCGATCCAGCCGCCCGAGTTGCCGCTGGACGCCAACGCCGACGTCAACACCCTCGCCGACCGCTTCACGCTCGCCTACCGGGCCGCCTACCGCGAGTACGTCGAACTTGCCCTCGCCGGGCGCAGGCCCGCTTAGCCGCCGTATTCGGGGATGAACCCCGGCTTGATCTTTGCCGCCAGCACCGGCTTGCCCGTCGTGTAGGAGTAGATCGGCCAGGTGTGGACGGCCAGGTGGTTGTCCTTCGTGTAGGCGAGATTGCCGACCACCGTGTGGTGTGGCTTGGCTTCGAGTGCGTCGGCCAGGGTGTTGCCGTTGACGCTGTGGGTTTCCTCGATCGCGTCGAGGATCAGCTGGCCGCCGGCGTAGGCCCCGAGCAGCGAGCTGGAGACGTCGGTGTTGATGCCGGCGCGTTTGAGGTTCGCGAAGAGCTTTGCCGTTTCAGCGTTGGGCGGGTCATAAGAGGAGCCGTTGGAGGTGGCGAAGATTTCCTTGGTGCTGGGAATGCCCTTGATCCAGAAGACGCCATCGAAGCCGCCCGGCCCGATGATCGGCACCTCGATGCCGGCGGAGCGGATCTGCTTGATCGCCGAGGCGCCGCCGGGCGGGTAGGAGCACATGACCACCCCGTCGGCATCGGAGCTGCGCAGCTCGCTGACCTGGCTGGCAACCGACTCGTCGCTGTTCTCGAAGTCGGCCGAGCCGGCGATCGTGCCTCCCAGGTGTTCCCAGGTCTGCTGGAAGCCGGAGCAGTACGCCCTGCCGTAGATGATCGAAGTGTCACGGAAAAGGAACGGGTGGCGCACGCCCCGGCCCCAGAAGAACCGGGCCGCGGCGCTCGCCTCGGTGAGCAGGCTCGGGTACGAGCTGAAGGAGAGGCGGCCGGTGGTCGGCGGCCCGAAGCCGGGTTCGTTGGCGTTGGAGACGTTCAGCATGTCGTGTTCTTCGGCCAGCGGCGCGGCCGCGTCGGCGTTCAGCGCCTCGCCGCTGAGCACGAGCACGTCGGCCCCCTCTTCGATCAGCTTCTGAACCGCCACCACGTCCTGCTGTGGTTCCGAGCGGGTGTCGGCGTGAACCACCCTGATCTTGTGACCGTCGATCCCACCCTTGGCGTTGGTTTCCTCGATCAGCTGTTCGACCGCGGCGAAGGTGGAGTCATACGGCGCCATGTAGCCGGTCTTGGCCAGCGCGGCGCCGATCACTATTTCCTTCGGCAGCCCGGTGGTCGGAGCGCTGGAGGAGTCGCCGCTGGAGCCGCAACCGGCCAGCAGAATCACAGCGAGGGCGAGCGAGGCGAAAAGCTTCGGCAGAATACCTAGAGATTACCTGAGCAACACTTGGCGGTCGCGGCCGAGATCGGCGATCGCCGCCAGCTCACGGTGGCAGAGCTCGAAGTCGAAGAGGTCGACGCTCTCGCGCACGCGCGCCGGTGAGGCGGGCCTGACGACGGCGACGTGGCCAAGCTGGAGATGCCAGCGCAGCACCACCTGGGCGGGCGTCTTGCCGTGACTCTCGGCAACGCGCGAGAGCACCGGATCCCCAAGCAGCTCGTCCTGCCCGAGCGGCCCCCAGGCCTCGGTGAGGATGCCGCGAGCGACGTGAAGGGCACAGAGCTCGGGCCGCTGAAGGCGTGGATGCAGCTCTATTTGGTTGACCGCCGGTCGGCTCCCCGCCTCCCGCTCCAGCAGCTCGAGCTCCTCGACGCCGAGGTTGGCAACGGGGGCAGGCCGGAGGCGGCAAGCGCCTCGCCCACCTCGCGCTCGTTACCGTGCGCGGCCGCGGTGTCGAAATGGCGGCAGCCAGCCTCGAGCGCCTGCTCGACCACTCCTCGCGTCTCCGCGGGCGGAACCTGGAAGAGAGTCAGTCCAAGCTGCGGGATCGCGATGCCATCATGGAGACGAGCGGCATGAGCCTCTATTTGGGCCGTCTTCATTCTTGTCATGATAATTATCGCCATTCATGACTAATCACTGATCCTCAGCCACTGATCGAGCCTGCGGGTCTCTTCGGTGTCCTCGTAGACCTCGTACTCGCGCATCTTGCCCCAGGCCATCCGGCCCCAGATCACGTAGCGGTTGTCGTAGACCCGGCCGTCCTCGGGGTCGTCGAGGTGGATATGGCCGCGGACACAGACGGTCTGCCGCCAGGGAAAGCCCTTGAGGACCACCTGGTCGGGGTAGATCTGCAGGCCGATGTCGACGAAGCGCTCGAGCCAGCGTTCGAGGTCCACCTTGTTCGAAGCGCCCGGGGCGAACGAGCTGTCCCCCGGAAAGCTGAACCTGACGTCGTCCGCGTAAAGCACCGTTGTCGGTTTGATGTCACCGGCGCGGATCGCCTTCATGTTGCGGGCGATCATCTTTTCGGCAAGCCACGAGAACATCGGCCCTCCTCCGCTAGTTGTCGTCCGCGAGGCTACCCAGGAGCTGGTCCAGCGAACCCCCGCCGAACACCGAGTCCGGCTGCTCGGCGACCACATCGGAGCCCGGCTGCGCCTCCGCATCGCGGCGCTTGATCAGCAGCCACTGCGGCTTCTCGCCGGGCCGGGTGCGCTGCAGAGCGAAGCCGCCGCGCAGCTTCTCGCCGTGCAGGACGAAGACGGCGTGACCGCGCTCCAGCGCCTCGGGCCAGGGCACCCGGCCACCCTGCTCGTAGGAGCCGCGGTCCCAGACGATCACGCCGCCGCCGGCAGTCGGGCCCTCGAAGTCGTTGTGGGCGAGCGCGTGGTCCTCCACCTGCACCGCGAGCCGCTTCACCGCCGGGTCCATCGACGGCCCCTTGGGCACCGCCCAGGAGCGCATCACCCCGTCGACCTCGAGCCGCAGGTCGAAGTGGCGGGTGGTGGCGGCGTGCTCCTGGACGACAAAGACGCCGGCGCTGACGCCGCGGATCGCGAACTGCTCGTGGCCCTCGACCTTGGCGCTCTCGCTCGTCACCTTGGCGACCCGCGCGGCCGGCGGACCCTCGCCAAGGAAGGCCAGGAGCGACTCGACCGCGGCCTCGGGACCCTCGGCGTGGACCAGCACCTCGCCCTCCTCCCCGTTGCGCACCCAGCCCAGCAGGCCCAGCTCGCGCGCCCGGCTCAGCGTCGCTTCGCGGAAGCCGACGCCCTGCACCGCGCCGCGCACGGTCGCGCGCACCGCCACCGCACCGTCGTCCCTCTTCTTCGCCACCCCACCATTGTCTAGGTTCCGTCCATGCCCGAAGTGGTCCTGCTGCTGATCGCCGCCTCCGGCACGGCGCTGGCCACGGGCATCGGCGCGGTGCCGGTCTTCTTCCTCGGCTCGCGGGCGGCCCAGCTGACGCCGCTGCTGCTCGGCTTCGCCGCCGGGGTGATGGGGGTCGCCTCGATCGCCGGGTTGCTGATCCCGGCCGGCGAAGAAGGGACGGCGCTGGCCGTGATCGGCGGCCTGGCGGTGGGGGCGGGGCTGCTCGGCGTCGTCCGCTCGCGCCTCTCGCTCGGCACCACCTTCATGGGCCATAGCGACTCCGGCGCCCGCACCTCCGCCCTGGTCTTCCTCGTCCTCTTCGCCCACAGCCTGCCCGAGGGCTTCGCAATCGGCACCGCCTTCGCCTCCGACCGGGCCGGGCTCAGCCTCTTCGTCATCCTCGCGATCGCGATCCAGAACATCCCCGAGGGGACCAGCGTGGCAATCCCGATGGCGGCCTCGGGCTTCTCCCGCACGCGCCAGTTCTGGGCCGCGGTGACGACCAGCGCCCCGCAGCCGGTCGGCGCCCTGATCGCCTTCGTCCTGGTCGAGCAGATCGAATCGCTGCTGCCCTTCTCCTTCGCCCTCGCTGCCGGGGCGATGCTGGCGTTGATCGCGGTCGAGCTGCTGCCGCAGGCCTACTCGGGGCCGGCCCGGTTCGGGCCGAGCGCCGGCATCGCGCTCGGCGCCGCGGTCATGCTCGGCCTCAGCTACGCGCTCGGCGTCTGAGCAACACCTCGTTAGAGTCCTACTCCCCCGCTGTTTCGTCGGCGGGGCGCGAGGCCGCCTTCCAGGCGGCCTCTGCATTTCTCAGGCCCAGTCAGGTCACGGCGAGGACGCCGAGGGCGATCACCGAGGCGGCGATCAGGCCGAAGGCGATCCCGGTCGTCCAGCGCCCAGTGCGTCCCAGAGCGTGGGCACCCATCAGCTCGCGATTCCGGGCCAGCGAGCGGATGAAGGGGAGCAGGACGAGCAGCAGGATGGCGTTGAGCGCCTGGGTGAGGAAGAGGATCGGGACCAGCGGCGCGCCCGGGATCAGCACGACGACCACCGCAACGAGCACGACCGCAGCGAAGCTGAGGTAGAAGACGCGGGCCTCGTCGAAGCTGTCGTTGAGGTCGGCGCGGCGGCCGAAGGCCTCGGAGATCGAGTAGGCGGTCGAGAGCGGCACGATCGCCGCCGCCAGCAGCGCCGCGCCGAGCAGGCCGAGGCCGAAGAGCGACGCGGCGAAGCTGCCGGCAAGCGGCTCGAGGGCGCCGGCGGCGTCGCGGGCGTCGTTGATCTCGATGCCGCCGGCGTGCAGCGTCGCGGCGCAGGCGACGACGACGAAGAGGCCGATCACGCCGGTTAGAACGGCGCCGACGATGACGTCGACCCGCTCGTAGCACAGGTCCTTGACCTGCAGCCGCTTGTCGACCGCGTAGGACTGGATGAACGCCAGGCCCCAGGGCGCCAGGGTCGTGCCCACTGTCGCCACGGTGACCAGCACCGCCTCGCGGCTGTGGGGGAGGTTGGGCACGACCAGCCCTTTGGCGGCCGCGCCCCAGTCGGGATGGGCGAGGAAGCCGGAGACGATGTAGGCGATGAAGACCGAGCTCAGCGCCAGCAGGAAGTGCTCGACGCGGCGGAAGCTCTCGCGCAGGACCAGCGCCGAGACGCCGACGGCCGCCAGCGGCACGCTGAGGTAGCGGCTCATCCCGGTAAGCAGTTCCATCGCCGCAGCGACGCCGGCGAACTCGGCGCAGAGAGTGCCGGTGTTGGCGATCACCAGCGCCGAGAGGACAAGCGCCGCGGCCCGCGGCCCGTAGTGCTCGCGAACGAGGGTGAGCAGCCCCTTGCCGGTGACGATCCCCAGCCGCACCCCGAGCTCATGGAAGACGATCAGCGCCGCAGTCGAGAGGGCAAGGACCCAGAGCAGCTCGTAGCCGTACTTGGCGCCGAGGATCGAGTAGGTGGTGATCCCGGCCGGGTCGTCGTCGGAGAGGCCGGCGAGCAGGCCCGGACCGACGACGGCGAGCAGCGCCGCCAGGCCGCCGCCGCGCAGCAGCAGGTGGCGCCGGCTCGCCAGCCACCAGTGCGTGTGGCGACCGGGCGTGCGGTGGGCTCGGCGTTCGGGCACGGTGGCTGCATCATCCCCTCAGCCCAGGAGGGCATCCGCGCCTGTCGCGTAGCATCGCCCGAATGGAGATCCTGGTCGTCGAGGATGAGGCGGGGATCGCCGACTTCCTCGAGCGCGGCCTCAGCGCCGAGGGCTTCGGGGTCAGGGTCGCGAGTGACGGCACTGCCGGCGAGGAGATGGCGCTGGAGCGCGAGGTCGACCTCGTCGTGCTCGACCGGATGCTGCCCGGCCGCGACGGGATCGAGGTGCTGAAGTCGATCCGCCGCGCGCGCCCGATGCTGCCGGTGATCCTGCTGACGGCGAAGACCGATATCGCCGACCGGGTCGAGGGCCTCGACCTCGGCGCCACCGACTACGTCACCAAGCCCTTCTCCTTCGAGGAGCTGCTGGCGCGGATCCGGGCCCACCTGCGCTACGGCGGCGACGGCGGCGAGACAACGCTCACAGCGGCCGGGATCGAGCTCAACCTGCTCAGCCGCGAGGCGACCCGAGGAGACCAGACGGTGCGGCTGCCCGAGCGCGAGGCGGCCCTGCTCGGCCACCTGATGCGAAACGCCAACCGGGTCTGCACGCGCGAGGAAATCCTCGCCGCGGTCTGGGGCTACGAGCACGACCCCGGCACCAACGTGGTCCAGGTGTACATCGGCTACCTGCGGCGCAAGCTCGCCCTGCCGGGCTCGCCGGCGCCGATCGAGACCGTGCGCTCGGTCGGCTATCGGCTGCGGGAGTCGAGGTGAGCGGGCGCTGGCGGCGGATGGGCCTGCGCGGCCGCCTGGCGCTCTCGATCGGCGCGATAGTCGTCCTCGCCTTCGCCGTCGTCTTCGTCGCCGTCCGCGCCCAGATGGCCAACGAGGCGTCGGTGATCCAGCGCGAGGAGGGGCACGAGCACGGACCGGCTCCGGCGCCCGGCGAGGGGGGCGAGGAGGGCCCCTCGATCTCGCCGATCAGCGACGCCCAGTCCGACGTCGAGAAGACCTTTCTCCTGGTTGGCGGAGCCACCCTGGTCGCGGCGCTCCTCGCCGGCTACCTGCTCGCCGCCCGCACCGCCTCGCCACTGCGCCAGTTCGCCCAGACCGCGAGCGAGATCGACGCCGGCGACCTCACCCCGCGGCTGCAATCGGGGCCCGGCGACGCGGCCGAGCTGCGAATCCTGGCCGAGGCCTTCAACAACATGCTCGACCGGCTCGACCGGGCCTTCGCCCGCCAGCGCCAGTTCGTCTCCGATGCCTCTCACGAGCTGCGCAGCCCCCTGACCGCGATCCGCGGCCAGCTGGAAGTTCTCGCCCGCCAGGAGCAACCGAGCGTGCAGGAGATGCGCCGAGTCGAGACGGCGGCGCTGCGGGAGATGGGGCGGGTGGAACGACTGGTCGAGGACATGCTCTCGCTGGCCCGGCTCGACGAGGGCGTCGGCCCGGCGCTGCAGGAGGTGAGCGCCGCCGGCTTCCTACGCGAGCTGACCGAGGCGCGAGGAGGCGAGAACGAGCAGCTCGGCGATCTCGCCGAGGGCACGATCGAGCTCGACCCCGACCTCGTCGCCCAGGTCGTGCGCAACCTGCTCGACAACGCCGACCGCTACGCCGGCGAGGGCCAGGTCGTGCTCTCCGGCCGCGCCGCCGGCAGCTCGCTCGTCGTCTCGGTCGATGACGCCGGCCCCGGCATCCCGCCCGCAGACCGCGAGCGGGTCTTCGACCGCTTCCACCGCCGCGACTCCGCCCGCGACCGCGCCTCGGGCGGTAGCGGCCTGGGACTGGGGATCGCGCGCGCGATCGTCTCCGCCCACGGCGGCCGGATCTGGGTCGACGACTCGCCGCTCGGCGGCGCCCGGGTCAGCTTCTCGCTGCCGCGCTACCGCCCGAAGATGAGAGATCTCTCAGCGAACGCTTAGCTGATCGCAAGCGAGCGGACCGAGCATCCGGCGCGTGTACCGGCCCACCACGAAGCTCCGCGACGGCGTCGCGGGCAACGCCCGCCTGACCGGCGCCGCGGCCGCCGCCCTGCTGGTGCTGCTGGCGGCCGAGGGGGCGACGATCCCCTTCATCGGCCAGCTGCTCGGCCCGCACATCTTCATCGGCATGCTGCTGATCCCGCCGGTGGCGCTGAAGCTGGGCAGCACCGGCTACCGCTTCGCCCGCTACTACACGGGAAGCCCGCCCTACAAGCAGAAGGGCCCACCGCTGCTGGTGCTGCGGGTGCTTGCACCGGGCGTCGTGCTGACGACCCTGGCGCTCTTCGGTACCGGCGTCGCCCTGCTGGTCGACGGCCCGCCCAGCAACACACTGCTCTTCGCCCACAAGGCCAGCTTCATCGCCTGGGTCGCGCTGATGACCCTGCACGTCCTCGGCCACCTGCTCGAGGTTCCCTCATTGGCCAGCGCCGACTGGCGCCGGGCCGGGCCGCCCGAGGCCCGACTCGCCGGCGCCGGCCTGCGAACGCTGAGCCTGGCCACGGCGATCCTCGCCGGCGTTGCCGTGGCGGTGCTGACCTTCTCCGCGGCCCAGCCCTGGCTCTAAATACCCGCCTCGATCAGTCGAGATCGAAGGCGGCGGCGATCGCCTCGCTGAGGGCCGGCTCTTGGCTGTCGAGCAACACACCGATCTGCTCTCCCACGACACCGCTGGGAATGGTGGTGATGTTGTCGCAACTCACGACCGAGGGCACCGTGAGGCCGTTTGCCGTATTGACGCTCACCTCAGTGGAGAGTCCGCGGACCGCGGTGGTTATCGGGGCGACAGTCACCGTCCTCAGGTGCGGCTGCACCTGCTCACGCGTAAGGATCAACACGGGTCGAACCTTGTCGAGCCGAGCGACGTGGATGGCCCGCATCAGGCCAGGTCATGCGGCAGGCTCGCCGCATGCTCGGCGAGCCCAGCGAGCTCTGGGTCCGGGCCGCTACGAGCAAGGATCCGAGCATCGCGTTCAGCCGCCGCACGCCGGCGCTCGCGCTCGAGCGCCCGCGTGACGACCATCGCCCGGCTGCGGGCGGAACCAGAGTCGACGATCCCGTCAACGAAATCGACCAACTCGTCTGGAAGCCGGACGGCGATCTGCTTGCTCATCCCGAAATGGTATCAATTTGGGATCGGCGGCGGAGTTTCAGCCCTCCTCGGCGAGGATCGCGTAGATCTTGCGCCGGGTCTCGTCGAGCAGTTCGCGGACCCGCTTCTGCTGACCCTGATCGGCCGCGGTGAAGGCCTGGCCGATCGCGTGGTGGAGCTTCTTCATCGAGTGGGCAAGGTGGATCTGCTCCGGCCCCGCGTCGGCGCGGACAGCGTCCCACGGGGTCTCCTCACCGGCCTTCTCAGCCTGCTCGGCGGTACCCGCCGCGGTCAGGCTGAAGCGACGCTTGCCCTCGCTCTCCTGCCCGCTGATCAGCCCCTCGTCCTCGAGCAACTGGAGAGTCGGGTAGATCGAGCCTGCGCTCGGGACCCAGGCGCCATCGGTGCGCTCCTCGATCTCCTTGATCATCTCGTAGCCGTGCATCGGCCGCTCGGCGAGCAGGGCGAGCACCGCGGCGCGGACGTCCCCCCGGCGCGCGCGGGGACCGCCCCGGCCGCGACCCTGGCGAAAGCCGCGACTGCGTGCGAACTCCTCATGCCGGTGAATTCCTGCGTGTCGTGGATTGCATCTGTGGTGCATCGAAATTCCTTTCTATCGGTGTAACGCGATATATCGTAACGCATCGTATCGAACGGTCCCCGGGGATACGACGCTAGGCTGAGCAAATGCCAGATCCAACGCTGCCGCTGACCGGAGGATGCATGTGCGGCGGCGTCCGCTTCGAGGTTTCCGAGTCACTGCTCGGTGCCCTCTTCTGCCACTGCAAGCGCTGCCAGCGGCGCACCGGCACGGGAGTGTCGACGACGGCCATAACCGCGCCCGGTTCCTACCGAACCGTCTCCGGCCAGGATCTGGTTCGCACCTGGGACCCCGGCGATGGCGGCTACGTCAAGGCCTTTTGCTCCACCTGCGGCAGCCAGCTATTCACCTACCACCCCGACAACCCCGAACTGCTCGCCGTACGCATGGGTGCCCTCGACGAGGATCCCGGCATCCGCCCGAGCGCACATCAGTTCACGAACTACGCCGCACCGTGGGCACCGGTCCCTGATGACGGCTTGCCGAGGTTCCCAGAGCGGATCCACCCAAGCGCCTTGGCGTAGTAGTCGTTTTCTGCGCCAAGCAGGCCTTGCCAGACCAGTCGACAGCAATGATTTGCACGGGACGATGGTCGCAGTTCTTTGGAGCACTGCCGCTTCTCGCGCTAAGCGGCAGCGCGGTCGCGCTCCTCATCCCGCCCTAGCGGTCAGGAGGAAAGGCCGACTCGTCAAACGGCTCTCCCTCGAAGCGTCGGGCGAGCGCCTTTACAAGAGCTTCGAACTCGGGCTCGGTGAGGTCGGTCTGCATGCGGTTAACAAGCTTGCACGCCAGAACGACACTGCTCTCGTCGCCGGCCGTGAGGTGCGTCCACTCAGCCGACCTCCGCGTCCCCGCGGCGAGCTCTAGTCGCACGTTTGTGAAGTAGCAACGGTAACCGTCGATCGACGGGTCGAACTGCTGTTTCATCGCCCGCAGCCGCGCTTGCTTGTCAACGGCCCGTCCGCGCCTCTGGGGGTCCTTGCGGGTCTCTATGCGGCCCATGATTGGCCGGCAGCGGGCACACAGGTATGACCCCGCGACCGACTGCCCACTGCAGGCGCGGCAGGTCGTGCTGGCTGCCCAGTAAGGGTTGCCCATCACTGCACTGGAGCCTAAGGCACTGTCACTTCGCCGCCGACGTCCGCTTTCGCGTGAAAAGGACCGCTCGGCCCTGCTCCTCGCGCAAAACAGAAGCGCTGAACCAGCAACCCGCTCCACGCATTGAGCAAGACGCTGCTCCTTCGACTCCGGCGACCGCTGGACATTCATGCGGCCGTTGAATCGGTGTGCAACGGCCGGTTTGCTCCGCTACGGCGGGCATGGCATGATCGGCTCCGGTGACTGGCGTGCGGATTATCTGGGCGGTGCTGGCGGTCAGTCTCGGCGCCTGCGCCGCGCCCGGCGCGGCCTCGGCCGCCCAGCGCTTCACTACCCCGACTGGGTCGGGAACGACCTGTTCGCAGGGTTCGCCTTGTGGGCTCGTGACAGCGGTCAACAGCGCAGCGGCGAGCGATGAAGTGATCGTGGCCGGTAATCAGGGCTCCTACGGCACCGCCGCGAGCCCGATCACCACCCGGCTTACGCCCGCGACCTCGGGTCAAATTCACGGCGCGGCGGGCCAACCGATGCCCGTGATCTATTCAAACGAATTTTTTGCGATCGCCTTCCTCGGCGGCGGCACGCTCAGCGACATCGACATCGAGGACGTCAACGCCAACGGAATCGCGGTGTTGAGCGGCACCAACGCCGATCACGTAATCGCTCGCGGCGGCAGCGCGGGGTGCGCGCCCGGCCTGGGCGAGACCGTCATCGACAGCGTGTGCGCCGGCGGCGACTCCGGGATCGCCCTCACCTCATCGGCCAACATCCCGTGGACGATGACCCTCCGCAATGTGACAGCGATCGGCACCGCGGATGGGATCTCGATCGATGCGGCGGATTACGCGCAGACCGTCAACGCCACCAACGTGATCGCCCGCGGCGGTTCCGCAGACGTAGCGACCTCCCATGGGACTGGCGGGTCGGTGGCGTTCAACCTCGACCATTCGAACTACGCGACCGTCTCGCAGGGGGCCGGCACCTCGATCACCGCGGCGGGCAGTGGCACCAACCAGACGGCCACCCCGGTGTTCGTCAACACGGCAGCTGGCGATTTCCACCAGGCGCCGAGCTCGCCGACGATCGACAACGGCGCGGACGCCGTGGCGAACGGGTCCACCGACTTCGAGGGCAAGCCGCGCACCTTCGGTCTACGCACCGACATCGGCGCCGATGAGTACGCGCCGCCGTCGGTGCTCAGCGAGTCGGTCTCCTCGGTGACGGCGCAGTCGGCCATGCTAGGTGGCAGCGTCAACAGTGAGGGGGGACCGGACAGCGCGCGCATCGACTACGGCACCAGCACCGCCTACGGCTCCAGCGTGGCCACCAGCGCCCTTGCGTTGTCGGCCGCGCCCCAGTCGCTGAGCGCCGCGGTGGCCGGCCTCAGCCCCTGGACCACATATCACTTCAGGGTCGTCGTGAAGAACGGCTCGGGCACCGTCGCCGGGCCCGACCAGACGTTCACGACAGCCGCGGCGGCTCCGGCTCCGAGCATTGCCTCATGCGTGGTACCCAAGCTCAAGCGCAAAAGGCTGAAAGCCGATCGCAAAGCGCTGAACAAGGCCCACTGCGCACTCGGCAAGGTAAAGGGCCATCGGAGCAAGCGAGCCAAGGTGAGAAAGCAGCGCCCCAAGCCCGGCACCGTGTTGCCGGCTGGCGGCAAGGTGAACGTCACGCTGGGTTAGCAGCCGGCAGCAATTAATCGCGCCGCCTCGTCGTATTGGAACGCGCCACCGGTCTCACGGAAGACTGCCTATCCGACGATGTCGGCGTTGCTGCGCGGCAACAGCTCGCGGCTTTCCTCCAGGGTCTCGGCAATGCCGGCGATCGAACTAAAGGAATGCCCATCCATATAGCTGCCCGTCGGCAGCGCGCCGATGATTTGGCTGCCCAAGAAAATCCCGCCCGACATTTCCCATGAGGTGGTTCCGGTGGCACTTATGCGTTCCAGACCGGCAATCGAGACAAGCAGTCCGTTCAGTTCGTTCGAATGCGCCGCTTCGGTGAATTCCGCGGCACTGACAGCGTAGGGAGCGAGTTGCTCTCCAAGTTCCGATTCGACGGTGATCGCCTCCGCTTTCAGTCGCGGACCGCCGGAGGCCGTGGCGGTGGTTCCGTCGACCTCGATCCGGTCACCTTGGGCAGGGGCGCCGGCAAGCGAAGATACGTTCACCTCCAGGCCCGAGAAAGCTTGACCCGAATACCCGGGGTCGCCGGGCTTGAGGCCGATCCAAACTGACGTACCCGGCGCTGTTGCGGTGACGAGCGCGTTGCGCACCGCCACCTTCTCTCCGGCCGAGACCGAGCCCTCGTTCACCTGGTAGATCGTCGCCGGGCAATAGCCGCTCACATCGGGCTCGCTGGGGCAGGGATCGCAAGCGTCACCGTGGCCGTCGGCGTCGGCGTCGGCCTGGTTGGGATTGGCGACCGTGGGGCAGTTGTCGCTTGCATCGGGCACGCCGTCACCGTCGCCGTCGGGCACCGGCGTTTCTTTCGGAGGCGACTGGGTTGGCGTAGCAGTACCCGGAGCGGACTGGTCCGGCGTGATCGGTCCTGGCGCCGATGGGACATGCCCTTTCGGTGATTTCTTGCAGACCCGGCGCGTCTTCCCCTTGCGGCGGACTTTTTTGCAATGCCCCCTGTGATGCCTCTTGGCGACCTGCGCCTGGCCGGCGACGGTTGGTGGCGCGGCGACGACCCCGACCGCCACGAGGGAGAGCGCAGAGACCAGCGTCGCGAGGAACCTCACTCTGCCAGGGTATCGCCATGAACGAAATAACCAAGGACACGGGATCGCGATCGACGCTTGGTGAGGAATTCGCCGAAGCGCTCGGCCGTAAGGATTTCGACCGGATATCCACGATCCTGCATCCCCAGGTCGACTTCCGCGCCGTTACGCCAAGACGGGCGTGGGAGGCATCGGACGCGCAGACGTTGGTGGAGGAGGTGCTGCGCCAGTGGTTCGGTGAGTCGGTCGAGATCGAGCGCGTGGTCTCGATCGAGACCGACTCCTTTGCCGATCGCCAGCGCCTCGCCTATCGCTTCCAAGGGCGAAACTCCGACGGCCCGTTCGTAATCGAGCAGCAGGCCTACTTCAGCGAGCGCGATGGACGTCTCGGCTGGATGCGACTGGCCTGCTCGGGGTTCCGTCCCCGATAGGCACGCTCCAGGGGAGCGGTCGGGCCACTGCCGGGCATGCCCCGCGCGGAAGGTTTCCCTCCTCCCGCGCGGGGCGAGCAAGCGTCTTAGCCGACCAGGCAGTACGCCTCAGCCGTCAGAGGCTCGCCGACTCCATCGTTGTTTTTGCCCTCGACACGCCAGCCGTTGCCTTGCTTGACGGTCGTCCTGAGACTGTTCACGTTGGTGGTCCAGTAACCGCCGCCACTGAGCATGATCGAGCCCGCTGGGCACGCGACGTCTACCGTTCCTGGGAGGCCCGGTTCAATCTGAACGGTTTTCTGGGCTGTGACGATCGTTCCCAGATCCGTTGCGCGGACCTCACCATCGGCGATCTTCCCCGTCGTGACCGCGTTGGCGGCGAGCTTGGGGTTCGTCACCGCCGAGTCGGTGATCTTCCCCGTGGTGACCGCGTTGTCGCTGAGCTTCGAGTTCGTCACCGCGTTGTCGGCGAGCTTGCCCGAGGTGACCGCTGCGTCAGCGATCTTCGAGTTCGTCACTGCCGCGTTCTTGATCTTCGCCGTGACGACGGCGTTCTTCTTGATCTGCGTGGCGCCAACGCTGTTCTTGGCGAGCTTGGTCGCGGCAAAGGCCGAAGCTCCGCCAAGCAGCAGGAATAGACAGAGCGTCGAGACGACGTTCGCGTAGGTGGGACGGGGCAGGAATCGCTTCATGGAGCCTCCTTGGAGTGGGGTCGAGTGCTAGACGCAGCCTCACCCTCTCACGAAGGCTCCTAAGAGATCTCTCAGGCGGCATTTAAGGGGGCTTTTGTCCTTGCGGGGAACGTTCGATGCATGGATCCGATCGAGAAGCACGAACGCAAGCGCCAGGCTAAGCAGCGGCTGCGCGCCCAGCGGCGCCGCGCGGGGCAGCTGCGGGGGCGGGTGGTGGCGATCTCGCTGATCGGGTTCGCCCTGCTCTGGGCGACGGTCTTCGTACAAATGGCCACCGGCAACGATCCGGTCCTCGGCAGCAAGTCCTCGAAGGTGGCCTCCTCGCAACCGGCAAAGGGCAGCGCCCGCCAGAGCGAAGCGGAAGCGGTCGAACCCGAACCGGTGGAATCCGCACCGGTTGAAGTCGAGCCGGAAGTGGAAGCGGAACCCGAAACAGAAGGCAGCGGCGAAGCGGCCGAAATCGAAGCGGAGGAACTGGAAGCCCTCGAAGCCGAAATCGCCGAACAGGAAGCGGCCGAATTCGAAG
>Ga0207687_10000076_pt1 | contig 71625 bp, 68 predicted proteins | sample KBSM54metaG_FD_184399 | JGI IMG/M metagenome (GOLD analysis project Ga0207687, IMG submission 184399) | Miscanthus rhizosphere microbial communities from Kellogg Biological Station, Michigan, USA - KBS M5-4 metaG (SPAdes) (version 2) | ecosystem: Host-associated > Plants > Roots > Rhizosphere >...
TGCGTAGATCCACTGGGCTCTTCGTTTTCCAAGGCACAGCACCCTCCCGTGCTGAGCCTTAGCAAGCGCCACCTATGTGGCCGGTCTGAAGTGCCACCCATGTACCCGGTCTGCACCTGGCGGGACGCGCTCCCCACGAGCAGCGTCCCCTCGGCGCTCACGAACCGCTGCGTACGCGGACACCCGACCCACAATCTTGGTCGGCGGGCGGGCCTAGGGCGACGCTCGTCGATCGACCGCCGCTCGTGTCGCTCGCTCCGCTCGCTCCGTTCGACCTTCAATAGGGAACAGCGAACAGAGAACAGAGAATCTCGAATGCCCTACTCGGCCAATAGTTGCTTTGCCAGCTCCGGCGCGCGCAGGCAATCGCTGCCGACGAGGATGAAGCGCAGCCGCTTGCGGGTGTCGTAGACGTTGTAGTGGGGCAGCGCGGAGATGTCGTAGAGCTTCGCGAGCTCGCCGAGCCCGTCGCCGACATCGACCTTGCGGAGGATCGTCTTCGGTTGATTCGCGATCGCGGCCGCCACGCGCGCGTGGACCTCGACGCACGCGCCGCACGATTCGCTCCAGAAGTCGACGATCGTGACGTAGCCGGCCAGCGTCGCGTCCTCGACCTTGATCACCACGCCCGGCTGGTTGAGCTGGACTTCTTTCGCAGGCGCCGGCGGTGCTGCAGCTCCACAACCGGCAAGCACCAGCGCGAGGCTACGCATCGGCTTCGGCGACCTGCTTCGCGAGCCGCGAGACCTCCGCGCGGGTCAGGCCCGCGTGGAAGATCTGCTCGAGCGTCAGCCGCTCGCCCGATACGAGCTCCGACGCCGACAGCCGCACGACGCCGTCGGTATCGAGCGTGACCTCGACGAGCACCAGCACGTCGCCCGCAGGTGCGAGCGGGAGATCGACGACCGCGTAGCGCCCGAGGTGGCGATTGCGCGACGGATCCGGCGATTCGCCCTCCCACACGTCGAACTCGATCCGCGGCTGGTTATCCGAGCGCGTCGCGAGCAGGCGATGCTCGCGGGTCGGCACGATCGAGCTCTGCGCGATCACCATCTCGCACTCGCTCTCGAGCGTCGACATCGACAGGCCGCGCGCCGCGACATCGATCAGCAGGACGCCTTCGATCGTGCCGTCGAGCCGGGCGACCTCGAGCGCGGCGCCGATCGCGACCACCTCTTCGGGGTTGCGGAGCGTCGCCGGCTCCTGCCCCATCACGCGCGCGACTTCCTTGCGGACCGCGGGCATGCGGGTCGAGCCGCCGACGAGCAGCACTTCCTGGACGTCGTCGCGGCGGCGGCCGGCGCGGGTCAGGGCTTCGAGCACCGGCGCTTCGATCTTGCGGACGAGCGGCGAGGTCCACAGCTCGAGCTCGTCGCGGCGCACGACCCGGCTGTACTCGACGCCGCGGCCCGAGGGCAGCTGGGCGAGCTCGGTGATCGCGAGCGTCGCGCGGTCGTTCTCCGAGAGCTGGTGCTTCGCGCGCTGCGCCGCGAGCCGGAGCCGCTCGATCGCGATCGCGTCGCTCGAGATGTCGATGCCGCGGGCCTGGCGGACGTCGCGGACGAGGTGCTCGACGATCGCGCGATCGAGATCGTCACCGCCGAGGAACGGGTCGCCGGTGGTCGCGAGGACTTCGAACACGCCGGCATCGACGTCGACCGTCGCGACGTCGAACGTGCCGCCGCCGAGGTCGCAGACGAGGAACCGGCGATCGGCACCGCGATGCGCGCCGTGGCCGAGCGCAGCGGCGGTCGGCTCGCTCAACAGGCGGAGCACGTCGAGGCCGGCGATCTGGGCGGCGTCTTTCGTCGCCTGGCGCTGCGCGGCGTCGTACCACGCGGGGATCGTGATCACCGCGCTCGTCACCGAGTCGCGGAGGAACGCTTCGGCGGTGCGGCGGAGCTCGCGCAGGATCAACCCGCAGACCTCTTCCGGCGCGATCGCGCGACCGGCCGCGAGCTGGATCCACGTGTCGCCGTTCGGGGCTTCAGTCAGCTCGTACGGCAGCGAGCGCGCGAGCCGGCGGATCTCGGGATGATCGAAGCGGCGACCGAGCAACCGCTTCGCGCCGAAGATCGTGCAGTCGGGGCTGTGATCGAGGCCGGCGCGTGCGCGCTCGCCCACGACCGGACCGTGCGGCGAGTACCACACGAGCGACGGCATCGTCGTCGAGCCCTCCTCGGTCGTGAGGATGCGCGGCGCACCGTCCTTGTCGATCAGCGCGACGACCGAGTTCGTCGTTCCGAGGTCGATGCCGACGGCGCGACTCACAGAAAGATCCGAGTCAGGTCTTGGTTGCGATCCGCGCCGAACTTCTTGACGTGATCGAGCAGCATCGCGGCCTCGACGCAGCTCTCGTGGTGCGCGAGCGCGTTCTCGAGCTGCGAGATCGCGAGCATCACCTCGTTGTCCTGGAGCGCGACCATCGCGGTCGCGACGTAGTAGAGCGAGCGCAGCGACTTCGAGCGCGGATAGACGACGAGCGCGGCCGCGAGGACCTCGCGCGCCTCGTGCGCCTGGCCCTGGCCGAGCATCACGCGCGCGCGTTGCTCGAACGCTTCGCCGCCTTGGATGTTCGCCGGCGGCAGCGTCGGCGACGTCCGCGGTTTGGGCGTCGCATCCGGAACGTGCTGGAGCCGCGGCTGCGACGCGCGCGGCGAGATCGAGCCGTCGCCCGACGCGATGTCGTCGAAGCCGACCAGCCAACCCGCGGGCGCCGACAGCGTCGGCCCGACGATCGTGCCGCGACCTTCCGCGACGAGCGCGGCGCGCAACCGGTCGTAGGCGCGGTTCGACAGGATCGTCAGCTCTTCGGCGAGGTGCGAGATCGCGGGCGCGTTGCGGCGCGCGACGAGATCCGGGTGATGGCGGCGCACGAGGTTCTTCCAGCTCGTGCGGACCTGCGCGGCATCGGCATCGCTCGGCACGCCGAGCACGTCGTGAACCGCGGCGGCACGCAGCCGGCGGAGCTCGCCCGACAGGTGCTGGAACAGCGCCTTCTCGTCGGCGGGCAGATCGTCGACGACCGGCGCGGTCTTGCGGCGGATCGGCGGGGTGACGCCGAGCTGCGGCGTGTGCTGATCGACCTCCTCGCTCGCCATCGTCCGGATCCGCGCCAGCACGTCGTCGGTCAGCCCGGTGAGCTCGATCTCGATCCACGTTCGCGCCGACGACTCGACCTTGCCCGGCTCGATCGCGATCGGCGACGCGCGTTGAACGACGCCGTCGATCGCGACGACGAGCTGGTTCGGCAGCTCGAGGCCGAGCGTGATCTGCGTGCCCGCCGAGGTCTCGAACGGGACCTTCATCGAGAGCAGCTTGCCCTTGCGCAGCTTGCGCGTCGTGAACACGTCGACCTGGTCCCAGGTCGAGCACCGCACGTGGAGCGTGCGCGCCGATGTCACTTCGCCTTCTTCTTGTCGCCTGACTTGGGCTTGGAGTCGTCTTTTTTGGCCGCGTTCGGATCGCCGACGAGGTCGACGTTCTTCTCGAGCGTCGCCTTCTTCTTCGCGCGATCGATCGGCACGTTCGCGTCGCCGCCATCGCGCCACTCGTCGGCGGTGACCGAGATGTAGCCGGGCAAGTAACCGTCCGCGAGCACGCGCAGCTCGTACGGCATGCCGGCGCGAATGCCCGACAGCTCGACGTTGTTCGTCATGCCGATGAACATCCAGACCTCGGCGCCCGGCGGCGTCGACTCGACGTGGATCGGTCCGCGTCCGGGCGTGAAGCCCGTCGCATCCGGCGGCTTCGGCGGCATCACCGGCAGCTTCACGGGCTCGGGCTTGCCGGTCTTGTCCTTCGCAGCCGGCTTCAGCACGACGGTCAGCGAGGCCTTCTTCTTGGTCTTGTCACCGGACCAGTGCGTCGCGACGACCTGGGTGTCGACCGGATCGTAGCCATCGACGCCTTCGATCCGCAGCTCGTGCATCTGCGCCGACGACAGTGCGATCGAGTCGACGGGCGTCCGTCCGATCTTCAACCACACGCCGGCCTGCGGCGGGTTCGAGGTCACGCGGATCGAGCCCGGATCCGGCAGATCCTCGATCGCTTCGCGCTCCTTGCGATCGTGCTCTTCCTTGTCGGCCTCTTGCTGCTTCTTCGCGGCAGCGTCGAGATCTTCCTGCTTGGTGAACTGCTTGTAGATCATGTAGCCCGCGCCGATCGCGAGCAGCACGACGATGATGCCGAGCACGCCGCCCATCCGGCTCTTCACGCGCATCGACGGCGCATCGATCTCGGGCAGTGGATCTGCGATCGGCGGAGCGCGGCGCGGCTCCGTCTTTTTCTGGGCGCCGGTCTCGAGCTTGACCGCGGCGCGCTCGGCGCGAGCGGCGGCCTCCTCGAGCTTCATCGTCGCGATCGCGGCTTGATCGCCGATGCCCGACATCCGGCGCGCGCCTTCGTCGAGATCGCCGATCGCGGCGAGTGCCGCCGCTTCGTCGGCCGAGCCCGCCCGCGCGCCGGTCGAAGGAGCGCGATTGCCGCGGCGGCCGGTGTCGTAATCCGCGTGCGACTGCGGCGGCGGCAGCGGCGTGTGATCGTCCGGATCGTCGAGCGAGGGGACGCGCGTGCTCGACACGATCGCCTCGCGCTTCCGCGGATCGAGCGCGATCAATTCCGAGATCGGATCGCGGCGATACGGCTCGTCGTCGATCTGGGTGACGTTCGTGTGGTCGGGGCCGCCGAGATCCGCGAGCAGCGCGTCGAGCCTGCCGCCGGTCTGCGGCACGCCGGGCGAGCTCTGGCGCGACACCGACTGCTCCGCACGGAGATCCATCGACGGCCGGGTCGGCGTGACCTGCATCGCCGACGAGCCGAGCGACGCGAGCAGATCCTCGGTCGCGTCGTCGATGTTTTGATCGGCCGCGGACAGGCCGGCTTCGCGGATCAGCTCGGCCTTGTCGGCGAGCTCCCAGCGATCGTCCTCCATCGCTTCGATCAGGTTCTCGAGCAAGTCGGTCGCGGTCCTGTAGCGGCGCTTCGGATCGGTATCGAGCGCGCGCTGGACGAGGCGCTCGACCGCAGGCGTGACGCGCAGCGTGCCCGGTGGGACCTCGCCGGACAGCATCGTGAACAGCATCGCGCCGACCGCGTAGACGTCGGCACCGGGCGTCGGCTCTTCGCCGACGACGAGCTCGGGCGCGATGTAACCGGCAAGCCCGCGCCACAGCGACGAGTCCGCGCCTTGGGCGACCGCGGTGGTCAACGCGCGGCCGACCACGAAGTCGCCGACGCGAACGCCACCGTCTTCATCGATCAGCACGCTGCGTGGGTGGACCGCGCCGTGGATCACGCCGGCTTGATGCGCGGCCGCGAGCGCTTCGATCACCGAGCGGCCGATCAGGCCCGCGACCGGAATCGACAGCTTGCCGCCGCCCTTCGCGCGCGCGCGCGATGCGGTGATCAGGTCCTGAACGGTGACGTAGCGGCCGACGCCGCGGGTCACGACCACGACATCGGGGCCACCCGACTCGACCGTGAACGTGGGAACGACGTTCGCGTGCTCGAGCGCCGCGACGCTCTCGACCAGGGCCGCGTCCATCACCGTGTTGCGAAACGCCGTATCTTCCAGGAACTTGGGATCGACGATCAGGCCGCGGAGGTTGCGCTGGCCGTTGAACTGCGCGCGGTGAATCGCGCCATACATGGTGACGGCGAGGCGCTCGGAGAGCACGACGCCGGCGATAATCTGCTCGGCCGCTTGGCCACCCACACCACAACTATAGCCGGAAGTGGAGGTCGATCCACGGCGCGGCGAACAGATAGAACAGCGCCGCCATTGCCAAATATGGCCCGAACGGCACCTCGGTCTGGAGCGCGCCCCGCGCTGGCTCCGAATCGGCCGTCTCGTCGCCCTGGTCGTCTAGCGATGTAGGTTCTTCCGGCTTGCCACCGCCTCCCGCGAGCATCGCGGTAAGCGTGAACACCGTCCCGATCACCGAACCGCCGAACAGCGAAGCGACCACGCCCTTCCAGCCGAGCAGCGCGCCGACCACCATCAGCATCGTGCTGTCGCCGAGGCCAATTCCCTCGATCTTGCGGACGCGGATCCAGATTTCACCGATCAACCAGGGCACGCCGTAGCCGACCACCGCGCCGACGAGGCCGTCCCACCAGCGATAGCCGGGAAGCGCGAACGTCACCGCGTAGAACGCGATCGCCGCCGGGTACGTGACCTTGTCGAGGATCAGCATGTGGTCGAGGTCGATGAAGAAGATCACGACCATCACCCACACGAACGTCGCGTCGACGACGAACCACAGCAGGCGGACGTCGAGCGCCTCGAACATCCCGCCGGTCCCGAGCGTGAACCACCACGCGACGCCGAACAGTGCGGCGGTCGCGGCCTCGACGATCAAGTAGCGCGCGGAGAACGGCGCCTGGCACGCGCGGCACTTACCGCGCAGCCACAACCAGCTGACGAGCGGCACGTTGTCGTACCAGCGGATCGGCGTCTTACACGCGGTGCAGTGCGAACCGGGGGCGACAACCGACCGCCCGTTCGGGAATTCGTCGCTCGGTGGCCAGCGATAGATGCAGACGTTCGCGAAACTGCCCCACAACAGGCCGAGCACGACCGCGAGCACCAGGCCCGGAACGTGGGTCAGGACCACAAGCTCGTCGTGCACCACGGAAACGGTAGCTTGGTTGACCTCGGCCGTCGAGAAAGCTAAGAACTTCGCGATGCCCCGCGCAGCCGTGATCGCTGTATTGCTCACGTGCTGCGGCCGTTCACGCGGCGTGCCCGACCAGGACCTCGGAGGCTTGGTGATCGCGCCGAGCACCGCACCGGTCAAGATCGATGTCGATCGCGCGACGAAGGAGCCCGACGAGCTGGGCGCCGCGCTCGCGATCCCGCATCACCAGCTCGATGCCGCGCTCGGTCCACACACGGTCGCGATCGCGATGGCGACGCACGTGAGCGAAGCTGGCAAGCCGGTCACCGATCTCGACGACAAAACGGCAATCGAGACCGGCGATAAGGGCGCGTTCCACGCGACCTACACGAACTCGGCGGACTACGGCCGCGAGGTCATCTTCACGGGTGGCCAGCTCTATCTGCGCCCGCGCTACCAGCGCTGGCACGGCCGTGCGCCGGAGACGCCGAACGAGCCGCAGCAGCTCGAGGATAGCTTCTACGATCCGGTCGAGGCGACGTGGGACTTGCTCGCGCCCGGGGTCGAGCTCAGCGATCGCGGCACGGTCCAGGTCGCGGGCCGGACCGGTCGCAAGATCGAGATCAAACCGGCGCCCGAGCCGCGCAAGCCGGCCGCCGAGCCGCTCGTCCAGCGCAAGTGGCGCGAGAGCCGCACGATCGAAGCGCTGACCGGCGAGGTCGTGCTCGATGTCGACAAAGGCGTGCCGCTCAGCGTGAAGTTGTCGGGCACGGTCGGGTTCATGCGCGACGGCCGGAGGTTCTCGATGCAGGTCGCCGTGCAGAGCGATGTCACCGCGATCGGCAAGGCCGCACAGCTCGCAGCGCCCGCGAGTGAAGACGTCGTCGCGACGCCGGAGCGCCTGCGCGAGGTCGACGACCGCGACTTCTTGCTCCAGGGCATCGCGCCGCCGCTGCGCAAGAACGCCGACGGCACCGCGGTCGCGCCGCAGCCGAAGGAGCTCGCGGGCAGTGGCGCCGGCAGCGCGGCACCCGCGCCCGCGCCGACCAAGGCAAAGGCCAAGGACAGCAAATGACCGCGCTCGTTCCGCGTCGCGATTATCTCGCCGGCCAGCGCCGGTCGATCATCGCGCGCGCGATCATGGGCTCGCTCGCCGGCGCCGTGCCGCTGCCGTTCGTCGACAACTGGGCGATCGATCGGATCGTCGGCGGTGGCTACAAGCGGATCGCGGCCGCGCACCAGATCGATCTGACCGACGAGGGCGCCGCGAACCTGACGCACGGCACGACCCCGCCGCCTTCGATTCTCGACATGGCGACGAGCGGGATCGCGCTCAGGATCGCGACGACCGCCGCGCGCCGGATGATGGTCGCGCTCGCCACCGTCAACCGTGCACGGTCCGCCGCGCGGACGTTCATGTCCATGACGCTGTTCGATCACTACTGCGCGAAGCTCCATACCGGGCTCGCGATCGACGGCGGCACCGCGCTCGAGCTGCGCGAGGAGATCATCAAGGCGATCGAGCAGACGCCCGGTGCGCTCGCGTTCCACCCGTTCCGCCGCGGCGTACTCTCGGCCGCGCGCGCGACGCTGAAGGCGCCGCTCGAGCTTGCGGATCTCGCGTCGCGCGGTGCGCTGCGCCGGCTGCTCGCGAACAACGACGCGATCGCCGAGCCGAAGCAGATCGACGAGACCGAGCAGGCGATCGAAGCCGCGCTCGCCGAGAAGTCCAACTTCCTCGCGCGCACCGTGACCGCCGTCGAAATGCAGCTGTCCTCGGAAGTCAACCCGTACCTCGACGGTGCGATCGAAGCGCTCGATCGTCGCTGGCGCGCGCGCCAGGCCGTGAAAGCCGACTCGTGACGGAGAGAGCCGCGCTCGCGCAGGCGAAGCGCGTCGTGATCAAGTGCGGCAGTCGGCTGATCGCCGAAGCGCCTGCGAGCCGGCCCGCGACGATCGCCGACCAGGTCGTCGAGCTCAAGAAGCGCGGCGTCGAGGTCGTGATCGTGTCGTCGGGCGCGATCGCGCTCGGCATCGGCCGCCTTCGCTTGGCGGCACGCCCGACCGAGCTGCCCGGGCTCCAGGCCGCCGCCGCGGTCGGCCAATCGCGCCTGATGCAGCACTGGGAGCACGCGTTCACCGCCCACGGTGTCGAGATCGGCCAGGTGCTGCTCACCCACGACGACCTCGGTGATCGCCGCCGCTTTCTGTCCGCGCGCCTCACGCTGCGCGCGCTGCTCGATCACGGCTGCGTGCCGATCATCAACGAGAACGACACGGTCGCGACCGAGGAGATCAAGTTCGGCGACAACGACCAGCTCGCCGCGCTCGTCTGCAACCTCGTGTCGGCCGATGCACTGATCATCCTCACCGACGTCGAAGGCGTCCGCGATGCGAGCGGCGTCCGCATGCCGATCGTCCGCGACATCGAGCGCGAGGCCGCGCCCGTCGCCGGTGGCTCGACGAGCGGCGTCGGCTCCGGCGGAATGGCGAGCAAGGTCGGCTCCGCGCGGATCGTCACGCGCACCGGCGTACCGGCGATCGTCGCGCCCGGGCGCGAGACCAACGTGCTCGTCCGCGTGCTCGCCGGCGAAGACTTGGGGACGTTGTTCGTGCCGCCGAAACGCGATCTATCGGCGCGCAAGCACTGGATCGCGTACGGCGCTCGCCCCGCGGGGACGATCGCCGTCGATGCAGGTGCCGCGCGCGCGGTCACGCAACAACAGCGCTCGCTGTTGCCTGCCGGCATCACAGATGTCACGGGCGAGTTCGAAGCCGGCGACACGATCTCGATCGCGCACGACGGCAAGGAGATCGCCCGCGGCCTCGTCGCGTACGGCGCCGGCGAGCTGCGCACGATCAAGGGCATGCAATCGGCCGCGATCGCGACGAAGCTCGGCGTGAAGTCGGCCGAAGAGGCCGTGCACCGCGACGACCTCGTCGTGCTCTAACGCTACTTCGCGGAGACGCGACCGACGCCGATGATCGTCGCCGACTGGAGCTCGAGCCGGTCGTCCACGACGAACTTCGCGATCGCGGCGACCGCCTCGGCGACCGCGTCGTCGTTCATCGTCCCACCGCGGTCGGCGGCTCGCGCGGTCAGGATGCTGCGCGCGAACCGCTCGGGCTCGGGGAACTTCACCAACCGACTCGTCGTCTCGACTTGCACCGCCATGAACTGCTTCGACAAGAGGCCACGTAGCTCGACCTCCGTCATCGACGTCGTCTTGCCGTCACCGGGGCCGAAGTGCTTCGTCGCGATCTCTTCGACCTCGCGCAAGCCATCCTGGCGGGAGAGCTCGGCCCAGCACGAGAAGAACGCGCGGCCGCCGCTCGCGATCAGCCGGCGCGCTTCCTTCATCACGGCAGCGCGATCGGTGGCGAACTGGAGACCTTGCTGGCACGTGAGGAGATCGTAGCTCGCCGCTCTCAACGACGTCGACGCGAAGTCGCGCTGCAGCCACGTCACGGGCACGGACTCTTCGGCCGCGCGGATCTTCGCCTGCTCGAGGTTCTCCTCGGAGCTATCGACGCCGGTCACGGTGGCACCAGAGCCGGCGATCCGGCACGCGACGATGCCGGTCCCGCACGCGAGATCGACGGCGCGGTCGCCTTTCCAGATCTGCGCGCGGCGGATCAGATCGCGGGCCCATGGCTCGAACAACGCGGGGACGAAGTACTCGTCATACTCCTTGGCATTGATCATGTTTGGGGATTCTATAGGGCTTGCAAACGGAGAGGTTCGAGGCCACGCTCGGAGATAGGAACCCGTGCAGCACAAGTGACCTCCTCGCTGGAGAGACAGAAACTGATCCGGAGCGTGGCCGAAGCCGCCCGCGCAGCGTCCCGGATCGTCGCGAGGGCCACCGAAGATCAGCGTAACCAGGCGAACCTGGCCATCGCGGACGCACTGGGCGAGGCCACGGGTGACATCCTCGCCGCGAATGCGCGCGACCTCGCCGCTCATCCGGACCTGTCGCCGGCGATGCGAGATCGGCTCCTGCTCGACAGCGAGCGGATCGCGAAGCTCGCGACGGCCGTGCGCGAGATCGCGGCGCAGCCTGCCCTGCTCGGCCGGGTCGAGGGCACCGAAGTGCGCCCGAACGGGCTGCAGGTGTCGCGCGTGCGGATCCCGCTCGGCGTGATCGCGATGATCTACGAGGCGCGGCCGAACGTGACGACCGACGCCGCAGCGCTGTGCCTGAAGGCCGGCAACGCGTGCATCCTGCGCGGCGGCCGCGAAGCCGCCGAGACCAACCGCGCCTTACTCCGCGCGGTCCACGCCGGCCTCGCGAAGGCCGAGCTTCCCGTCGAGGCCGTCCAGCTGGTCCCGGTCACCGACCGCGAGGCGATCGCCGAGCTCGTGAAGCTCGACGAGCTGATCGATCTCTGCATCCCGCGCGGCGGCGAGGGCCTGATCCGCTACGTCGCCGAGCATGCGCGCGTCCCGGTGATCAAGCACTACAAGGGCGTCTGCCACGTCTACGTCCATGCGGCCGCCGATCCGGAGGTCGCGCTCGCGATCGTCCGCAACGCGAAGGTCCAGCGTCCCGGCGTGTGCAACGCCGCCGAGACCGTGCTCGTCGATCGCGCGATCGCCGACGAGTTCCTGCCCCGTCTCGTCGCGGCGCTGCCCGAGGTCGAGCTCCGCGGTGATGCCGACGCGCGCGCGATCGCGGCGATGGGCGCGGCGAGCGATGCCGACTGGGCCGCCGAATACCTCGACCTGATCCTCGCCGTGAAGGTCGTCGACGACCTCGCGGGGGCGGTCGCGCATATCGAGCGCTACGGCTCGAACCACACCGAGGCGATCGTCACGACCGAGCGCGCCGCCGCCGAGCAGTTCCTGCGCGACGTCGATTCGGCGACGGTGCTCGTCAATGCTTCGACTCGGTTCGCCGACGGGGGCGAGCTGGGTCTGGGCGCCGAGATCGGGATCTCGACGACCCGTTTGCACGCGTACGGCCCGATGGGAGCCGACGGACTCACGACGACAAAGTTCGTGGTTCGCGGTACAGGTCAGATCCGCTCCTAGGCGGAGAAGGGACAGACGAGCCAGGCATGACCAAGAACAAGAGCGCACCGAAGCGATCGACCGCAAACGCGCCCGCAGCACGGTCCCGGCGTACCGCCGAACCGTCGCCATCTCCACACACCCTGCCGACCGAAGGTCTGGACGGTGCGCTGCGCGCGCTCGAGCTCGGTCTCGATAAAAAAGGGCTCGAACCGGTGCTGCTCGACGTCAGGCAGCTGTGCTCGTTCTGCAATTACCAGCTCGTGCTCTCGGGCCGCTCCGACCGCCAGGTCGACGCGATCGCCGACGGCATCGAAGCCGGCCTGAAGGCCGAGGGCCTCCGCCCGATCGGCGCCGAGGCCGCGCGCTCGAGCGGCCAGTGGGCGCTGCTCGACTACGGCGACTTCGTCGTTCACGTGTTCTTGCACTCCGCGCGCGAGCACTACGACCTCGAAGGTCTGTGGAACGACGCGCCGCGGATCGCGATCGAAGTGCCGCCCGACGCGCGGATCCCGCTCGACGAGCAGTACGAATCGTCGCTGGTTTCGTGAAGATTCACCTCGCCGCGGTCGGCAAGCTCAAAGAGCCGTACCTGGTCGCCGCCGCCGAGGAGTACGTCAAGCGCCTGCGGCCGATGTGCACGCTCGTCGTCCAGGAAGTGAAGGACGATGCCGCGCTGCTCGCCGCGATCCCGCAGAACGCGCACCTCTACGCGTTCGACGAGCGCGGCGAGATGGTGTCGAGCACGCAGTTCGCCGACCTGATCGCGGCCGAGCAATCGCACGGCGGTGGCGCACCCGTGGCGTTCGCGATCGGCGGCGCCGATGGCCACAGCGACGCGGTCCGCAAGCGCGCGAAGAAGCTGCTCGCGTTCGGCAAGATGACGATCGCGCACCGGCTCGTCAGGATCCTGGTGCTCGAACAGATCTATCGCGGCTTCAAGATCATCCGCGGCGAGCCGTACCACCGCGACTGATCAGCGCTTCGCATCCTTCATCGCGCGATCGATCTCGCGCTTCGCGTCGGCGTCCTTCTTCGTCGCGCGCTTGTCGTGCTGTTTCTTGTTCGTGACGAGCCCGAGCTCGACCTTCACGCGATGGCCCTTGAAGTAGAGCGCGAGCGGGATCAGCGTGAAGCCCTTGATCTGGGTCTTGGTCTCGAGCTTCGCGATCTCGTGCTTGTGGAGCAGCAGCTTCCTGACGCGCTCGATATCGTGATTCCAGCGATTGCTCTGCGAGTACTCGTTGATCGTGATGCCGTGGAGGAACGCCTGGCCCTTGCGGACCTCGACCCAGCCGTCCGCGATCACGACGTGCGCGCCGCGCAGGCTCTTGACCTCGGAACCGACGAGCTGGATCCCGGCCTCGAGCTTCTCGTGAATGAGATAGTCGTGCCCCGCCTTGCGATTGGTCGCGATGACCTTCGTGATTTCTTCGGCGGAAGCGCGCATCTCACCACTCGCCGATGTTCGGCATCGACGTCCACGGCTCGGCGGGTGCCTTCGACTCGCCGCGCTGGAGCAGCTCGACCGAGATCAGATCGGGCGATCGCACGAACGCCATGTGGCCATCGCGCGGCGGCCGCGAGATCGTGTAGCCGAGATCGATGAAGCGCTGGCACGCGGCGTAGATGTCGTCGACCTCGTATGCGACATGACCGAAGTTGCGCCCACCGGTGTACGGATCCGTCTGATCCCAGTTGTGCGTCAGCTCGATCTGCGGTGAGTCACCTTCGCGTTCGCCGAGGAACACGAGCGTGAAGCGGCCCTTGTCGTGATCGCGCCGGCGCAGCTCGCGCAGGCCGAGGCCTTCGCAGAAAAACCGCAACGCCGCGGGTAGGTCGCGGACGCGGATCATCGTGTGCAGGTAGCGCATGGCGGTTGGTTAGCATTCTTGGATATGCTCGCGCCATGAGCGAGCCGAACGTGTTGGTCAACTTCCGCCTCGACAGGGACAAGCCCTTGCGGGTGCGCTGGCTGGCGACCGATGGCGTCCCCGGTGATGGCTACAAGGCCCAGGTCACCGGCGTCCTTCTGCCGGATGGCGCCCGGCTGGAGATGGACTCTAGCGCGATCATGGAGCAAGCCCACCCCGATCCCGGCGGCGGGCTCGGCGCGTATTTCGTGACGTTCAACGGCATGGTCGGCTACGCGAAGGACCATCCCGATCGCAAGCATATCGACGCGTTCGAGGATCAGGAGATCGAATACGACCTCGAGTTCGTCCACGAGGAATCGGGCCGGCGCGCGGTCGATAACGAGGACTTCAAGATCGTCGACAAGCCGCGCGGCTGGGCGCACAAGCTGACCAAGCGCGCGCCGTCGCAGCCGGCGCCCGGATAGTCGATGATCGAAGAACGGCCGAGCGTCACCGCCGCGTGGGTCGCGCTGATGCGGACCTGCGGTGCGGTGTTGCCGCCCGAGTATCGACTCGCCGACGATCCGTACGGTGCCGCGCTCGCCGGCATGCGCGGCGTCGAGCGCTTCGCGGATACCCGGATCGGTCGCGCGCTCGCGTTGCGCCCGGGGTTCGGCACGTTCGTCGCGTACATGCAGGTCCGGACCCGCGTGCTCGACGACTTCGCGCGAGAGATCGCGAAGAAGCCGGGCGCTCAAGTCGTCGTGCTCGGCGCGGGTTACGACTGCCGCGCGATCCGGCTACGCGAGCTCGCACACGTGCCGGTGTTCGAGGTCGACCATCCTGCGACGCAGCGCCGCAAGCAGCGCGTGCTCGGCCAGCTCGGCGTGACGTCGCCCGCGCACTACGTGACGTGGAACTTCGAAGAGCGTCCGCTCTCGGAGCTGCCCGACGAGCTCGCGCGCGCAGGTCTCGATCGCGATGCCCCGACGCTGACGATCTGGGAAGGCGTCACGATGTACCTGACCGAAGGCGCGATCGACGCGTCGCTGCGCGCGATCCGCGCGTGGAGCGGTCCGGGCAGCCAGCTCGCGATGACGTACTTCGAACGCACGCGGATCGCGCACCCGTCACCGATCTTGAAGCTGATGCGCGCGACCGTGAAGAGCGTCGGCGAGCCGTTCATCTGGGGCTGGCAGGCCGAAGAGGTCGCGCCGTATCTCGCACCGCGCGGCTGGCGCGTGATCGAGAATCGCTCGCTCGACGATGCCGCGTACGACCTGTGGCCCGCGGAGCTCGCGAAGAACGTGAACGCGCGCGGCAGCCGCTACGCACTCGCAGAGGTGACGTGATGGCGTTGCAAGCGACCATCCGCAAGTTCGAGATCGCGCTCGCGCACGCCGACAAGGAGATGTACGAGTCGCTCGAGCTCCGCGTCGCGCAGCATCCTTCGGAGAACGAGCGCTACCTGGTCGCTCGCGTGCTCGCGCGCACGCTCGAGCACGCCGAAGGGCTCGAGTTCTCCAAGGGTGGCGTCTCGGACGACAGCGAGCCCGCGCTCGTCCAGCGCGATCTGCGCGGCGATCTGGTCGCGTGGATCGAGGTCGGCTCGCCGACTCCGGATCGTCTCCACAAAGCGGCGAAGGCCGCGCCGCGTGTAGTCGTCTATACGTGGAAGTCTGGTGCCGCGCTGCGTGAAGCGATCGCCGAGCGCGGCGTGCATAAAGGCGATGCGATCGAGATCGTCGAGCTCGCACAGGAGTTCCTCGACCAAGTTGCCTCGACGGTGGAACGCACGAATCGCTGGGACATTTCGGTCACTGGTGGGGTGATTTACCTGACGATCAATGACCAGCTGTACACGTGCTAAGATCGAGTCTCCGTCAGGAGCTAGCCATGAGATTCCTTATTCTCTCACTGTTGGTCTTGGGCGCTTGCTACAGCGAAGAGCCCGGCGTCGAGTACGGCGGTAGCGCGTATGTCGGAGCACCACAGATGGAAGTCGTTTCGCCCGGCGTCCAAGTCGTCGCGGACTACGACTACCCGGTGTTCTACAGCGACGGCTTCTACTGGCGCTACGACGGTGGCCTCTGGTACCGGTCCGGCTTCTACAACCGCGGTTGGGCCGTCTCGTACAACGTCCCGTACGGCGTCCGTGGCATCGGTCATCCCGAGTACTACGCGCACTATCGCGGCGGCTACTACGGCAACGGCGGTTACCGCGGCGGCTACCGCCCGAACGCTGCATGGGGCTCGCCGCGTGGCGGCGGTGGCGTCCGCACGTACAACAGCCGCCCGGCCGCGGTCTATCGCGGTGGCGGCTCGTACCGCGCTCCGTCGCGCGGTCCCGTGGTTCGCGATCACCGTCGCTAGGTCTGCGGTTCTCGTTCTGTGTGCCGCGTGCTCGACGAGCGCGCAGCACCCCGGGTCGCCTGCGAAGCGCGCGAGCGGCCCGAGCCACGACCCCGATCAGGTCCGCGGCGAGCTTCCGGATCCGGCGAGCCGGAAGGCCGAGCTCGCGCTGCTCCACCACGACGTCGACGCGATGTACGCGCATCGGCTCGCGAAGATCGCGCGCTATCACCTCGACGAGGATCAGATCTTTCGAGTCGCGGAGCGCCGCTTGCTCGCCGCCGACTCGTGGATGAAGTACGACGCCGCGCTGTACGAGACGCTCGCGCAGTTTCACGACGCGCACCTCAGCTATCACCCGCCCCACACCGCGGCGCCATCGCGCGGCTACACGAGCTATCGGCTCGGCCTGCGCACGGTGCTCGCCCACGATCACCTGCTGGTCTCCGAGGTCGACGCGGGGAGCGATGTCGCGGCCGCCGGCGTGTTGCCGGGCGACGAGGTTACCGCGATCGACGGTCGTCCCGTCGCCGACGTGCTCGCGTCGCAATCGCACTCGCGCTCGGATGCGCGGCCCGAGTCCGCGCTGGTGTCGTACGCGAAGATGTGGACGTCGGTGCTGATCCCGAAGGGCGATGCGCCGCGCGTCCATCCGATCGACGTCGCGAAGCGGCTCGGCGGCACGGTCCACGTCGAGATCAAGCCGCAGTTGCCGAGCGGTGCGAAGACCGAGCAAGTCGCGGTCGCGCGCGTCGGCGACATCGCGATCGTGACGATCCGCTCGATGGAAGGCGGCAAGGCGCGCGCCGCTGCGATCGACGACGCGCTCGGCGAGGCGCGAGATGCGAAGGGCATCGTGCTCGATCTGCGCGGCAATCGCGGCGGCGTCGACAAGGTCGGGTTTCGCGTCGTCGCCGGGCTCGCGGAAGGCAAGGCGAACCTCGGCCAGTATCGCGTGCTCGTCGCGCCGGAGACGCTCGCGCTCCGCAAGCAGTGGAAGGATCTGGTCGCCGAGACCGACGGGTTCTCCGCGGCACAGCCAGTCACGGTGCAGGCGCTCGCGAAGCGCTACCCCGGCAAGGTCGCCGTCGTCGTCGATGCCGGCTGCGTGTCGACCTGCGAGGTCGTCGTCGCCGCGTTGCGCGCGGATCTCGGCGCGGTGCTGATCGGCGATACGACCGCAGGCAGCTCCGGTGCACCGATCGAGGTTCCGCTCGGCGCGAGCAAGGGGGCAGCCCAGATCCCGACGTGGAATCTGCTCTCCGCCGAGGGTAAACCGATCGAAGATGATGGCGTGGCCGCGGATCTCGACGCGGTCGCGACGCCGGATGCACTCGCGGCAAATCACGATGTTCCGCTCGATACCGCGATCGCGAAAGTAACCCCTTGACCCTCACGCGACGTCAGGCCCCACGGTGACTTCACGATGGCATTCACGGTTGGAGAGCTCGCAAAGCTGACCGGCATCACGGTCCGGACGCTGCACCACTACGATCAGATCGGATTGGTCCAGCCTTCGGATCGGAGCGATGCGGGATACCGACTCTACGGAGATGCGGACGTGCTGCGCTTGCAGCAGGTCCTCCTCTACCGCGAGCTCGGACTCCCGCTCGATCAGATCGCCGGCGTGCTCGAGTCACGCGCACCAAGAGCCGCGCTCGCGAAGCACCGCGAGACGCTGCTCGCGAAGCGCGCGAACCTCGACGCGATGCTGGCCGCGCTCGATACCGCTCTCGCCATCGAGGAAGGACGCGAGATGAAGCCCGAAGATGTGAAGACGATGTTCGATGGATTCGACCCGGCGAAGTACGAGGACGAGGCGCGCGAGCGATGGGGCCACACCGAGGCCTACAAGGAGTCCGCGCGCCGGACGAAGACCTACGGCAAGGCCGAGTGGGATGCGATCAAGAGCGAGGCCGACGGGATCTACCGGCGGTTCGCGGAGCTGATGCGAGAAGGTGCATCACCGACGGACGCGCGTGTACGCGGCGTGGTCGAGGCGCATCGCGCGCACATCGATCGCTGGTTCTATCCGTGCTCGCCCGAGTTCCAGCGCAACCTCGCGGCGATGTACATCGCCGATCCGCGGTTCACCGAGAACATCGACAGGTACGGCGCCGGCGTCGCGCAGTTCATCCACGACGCGGTCGTTGGCTAGCGGAGCGCGGCCGCACGTGCGGCGACGACGTGCGCCGCGATCTCTTCGATCCCGACCCCACGCGTGACCTGCGCGAACACCGTCGGTCCCGTGCCGCGCATCCGCTTCGCGTCGCGATCCATCACGCCGAGATCCGCACCCACGTGCGGCGCGAGATCGGTCTTGTTGATCACGAGGAGATCGCTCTGCGTGATCCCGGGACCACCCTTGCGCGGCACCTTGTCGCCGCCGGCGACGTCGATCACGTAGATCGTGTAGTCGACGAGCTCGCGGCTGTATTGCGCGGCGAGGTTGTCACCACCGCTCTCGACGACGAGCAGCTCGGGACGGACGTCGCGCATGAGGTCCTCCAGCGCCAACAAGTTGCCGCTGATGTCCTCGCGAATCGCCGCGTGCGGGCAGCCCCCGGTCTCGACCGCGCGGATCTGCGCGGCCGGCAGTGCGTCGTGGCGGGTGAGGAACTCGGCGTCCTCGCGCGTGAAGATGTCGTTCGTCACGACGCCGAGCCGCACGCGCTCGCGCAACGCCCGGCACAGCTCGAGGACTAGCGCGGTCTTTCCGCTCCCGACCGGGCCGCCGATTCCGACGGTGAACGCGCGCTGAGCGAAGTCGCGGCGCAACGGCGGAGCGCGGTGCTCGAACTCGCCGGGGGAAGCGTCGTGGTCGTGGGGATGGTCGATGTCGTGGCCCATGGTCAGCTCTGGAACAAGCGCGAGTAGAGGTGGTCGTGCGTCGCCTGAAACAGCTCGACGATCGGCGCGGTCTGCGCGATGTCGTCGATCCCGAGCGTCCTCGCGCGATCGAGCGCGCCGGCGAGTCGGGGATGAAGTCGGTGATGGATCGCCTGCGCCTCGACCGGGCCGACAACGCCGAGCCGCACCGCGGCCGACAACGCACCGCGCAGCGCGAGGTGGAGAAACGTCGCGAGCGCTTCGTCGCGCGCCACGCCGAGCGCGCGCGTGACGTAACCGAACGCGGGCGCGAGGTGGCCGTCGACACCGGCCGGCCGCGGCACGTCGAACGCGCGCTCGGCGACATCGTAGAGCGCACGGCCCTGCGCGCGACTCGCCCGCGCCGAGACGTGATTCCACGTGACTGCGCGCGCGATCGCGTCGACATCTGCAATCGTCTCGGGCGCATCCCACGCGGCGCCGACCAGCGGCAAGACGCCGTGCGCTTGCTGATCGACGAGCTCGCGCGCGAGCAGCTCGACGTCGATCGGTTCCTTCGCCTGGACGAGCGCCTCGAGCCCAGCAGAGTGCGCGAACCCGCCCGTCGGAAACGCCGAGTCGGCGAGCTGGAGGACGCGCGACGTCATCATCAGAACAGGCTGTACCGTTGGGCAAGTGGCACGACCGCCGCGGGCTCGCAGGTCAGGAGCTGGCCGTCGGCGCGAACCTGATAGGTCTCCGGATCGATCTCGAGCCGCGGCAACGCGTCGTTGTGTTTCATGTCGCGCTTGCCGAGGTTGCGGCAGCCGCGCGCGACCGAGAGCTGCTTCGTCAGTCCGAGGGTTCCGATCCGGCCGTCGCGCCATGCCCGCGCCGACACGAACGCGAGCGAGGTCGCACCGACCGCGCGGCCTAGCGCACCGAACATCGGTCGCGCGCGAACCGGCTCGGGAGTCGGAATCGACGCGTTCGCGTCGCCGAGCTGCGCCCACGCGATCATGCCGCCCTTCAAGACCAGCTCCGGCCGCACGCCGAACCAGGCGGGCTTCCACAGCACTAGATCGGCGAGCTTGCCGACCTCGACCGAGCCGACGTCGTGGGCAAGCCCGTGCGCGATCGCCGGATTGATCGTGTACTTCGCGACGTAGCGCTTGATCCGCGTGTTGTCGTGATCGCCCCGTTCGCTCGGCAGGCGACCGCGCTGGACCTTCATCTTGTGCGCGGTCTGCCACGTCCGCGTGATCACCTCGCCGACTCTTCCCATCGCCTGGCTGTCGCTGGAGATCATCGACAGCGCACCGAGGTCGTGGAGGATGTCCTCGGCCGCGATCGTCTCGCCGCGGATCCGGCTCTCCGCGAACGCGATGTCCTCGGGAATCTCGCGATCGAGGTGATGGCACACCATCAACATGTCGAGGTGCTCGTCGAGCGTGTTGACGGTGTATGGCCGGGTCGGGTTCGTCGAGCTCGGTAGCACGTTCGGCTCGCCGGCGACCTTCAGGATGTCGGGGGCGTGGCCGCCGCCTGCACCCTCCGTGTGATACGTGTGAATCGTGCGGCCCCGGAATGCCGCGATCGAGTCGTCGACGTAGCCCGACTCGTTGAGCGTGTCGGTGTGGATCGTGACCTGGACGTCCTCCGCCTCCGCGACGGCGAGGCAGCAGTCGATCGCGGACGGGGTCGTGCCCCAGTCCTCGTGGAGCTTGAGGCCGATCGCGCCGGCGCGGATCTGGTCGACGAGCCCGTTCGGTAGCGACGTGTTGCCCTTGCCGGTCAGGCCGATGTTGAGCGGCAGCACGTCGGTCGCGAGCAGCATGAGCTCGATCGCGTGCGCGCTCGGCGTGCAGGTCGTGGCGTTGGAGCCGGTCGTCGGGCCGACGCCACCGCCGACGAACGTCGTGATGCCGCTCGCGATCGCTTCGTCGGCGAGCTGCGGGCAAATGAAATGAACATGGGTGTCGATGCCACCGGCGGTGAGGATCAGGCCTTCCCCTGCGAGCGCATCGGTGGTCACACCGACGGTCATGCCCGGCGTCACGCCGACCATCACGTCGGGGTTGCCGGCCTTGCCGATGCCAGCGATCCGGCCGTGCTTGATCCCGATGTCCGCCTTGTAGATGCCCGTCCAGTCGATCACGAGCGCGTTCGTGATGACGAGATCGAGCGCATCGCGGTCGTCGCTGCCGGCGTGCTGGCCCATGCGATCGCGCAGCACCTTTCCGCCGCCGAACTTGCATTCGTCGCCATAGGCGGCGTGATCGCGCTCCACCTCCGCGACGAGCTCGGTATCGCCGAGGCGGATCCGATCGCCCGTGGTCGGGCCGTAGAGCTCGGCGTACGCGCGGCGATCGAGGCGGACGCTCATGGCGAGGTCCCCGTCGGCACCAGGCGTATGGTGCGCCGCTCGCCTGGCTCGAACCGCACCGCCGCGCCGGCGGGAATGTCGAGACGATGGCCGGCCGCCGCTGCGCGATCGAACGCGAGTGCGCTGTTGGTCTCCGCGAATGGATAGTGCGAGCCGACCTGGATCGGGCGATCGCCCGTGTTCGTGACCGCGAGCTCGATCACCGCGCGTCCGGCGTTGAGCTCGATCGTGCCGGCGGCGGGCATCAGCTCGCCCGGCGTGCACGGCTGGAGCGCGTGGGCGAACCGCGCGCGATCCGGTATCGGCAAGAAGCTGCCGTAGAGCGCGAGCTCGAGATCGCCGTGCTCGGCGACGATCGGCTGGTGCACGGTGACGAGCTTGGTCCCGTCGGGGAACGTCGCCTCGACCTGGACGTCGGCGACGAGCTCGGGCACTCCGTCCATCACGTTCGCGCGGCCCAGCAGCGTGCGACCGAGATCCATCAGCTCGGCGACGGTTCGACCGTCTCGCGCGAGCTCGAGGATCTGCGTCGCGATCAGCGCGATCGCCTCGGGCACGTTGAGGCGCACTCCCCGCGCGAGCCGCTTCTGGGCGAGCGCCCCCGCTTGATGCAGGACGAGCTTGTCGACGTCGCGAGGAGCGAGACGCACGATCCTCGTTACCACCGCACGCGGGCGTAAGGGACGTTCACCATCGACGCGCCCACGGATCGACGCCGAGCGCCGCGCAAGCGTCGCGAACGACGTCGCGTGCCGCTTCGGTGACGAGCTCGACCCGGGTGCCCGCGATGCGGATCACCGCACCATTCGCGATCGGGCTGCCCGCGATGACGACGCTGGCGCCCGGAGCCGGCGCGGCGCTGTGTGCGAGCGCCTGCTCGGCACCCGCGCCGATCACGACGCACGTGGCGAGCGCATCGAACCGCCGCATCCGCGCCGGTGCATCGGCGCCGAGCGAGACCCGATCGATCACGAGCGGTCGGCCCGCGACCTCCACGCGCAGTGTCGAGTCGATCTCCGTCGCCGCCCACCGCTCGCCGTGCGCCACGCGACCGGCGGTGAGCGTATCGACCGCGACGAGCGACGCCGACGCCGCGAGCTCGAACGAAGAGTCCTGGACGAACGCCGCGCCGCGAAACGGCACCACCGGATCCGGTACGACGATCGCGGCGCCGCCCTCGCCGATCCGCACGTGGGTGCGCTGCCGCGTCCGCCCGCGATAGACCTTCTGCGACGCCTGAGATGCGATCACGCACGTCGCACCGGGCACGATCTCGACCTCGAGTGCGACCGCGTCGCCGTCGACAAGGCCGCCGCCGAGGCTCGAGGTCACGACCCACGGCGGTCCGGGCCGGCGCGGACAGACGAGGCGCAGCGGGCCCGCTTGCAGCGCGCGCAGCACGGTGCGATCGACGACGACGCGGGCGACCTGCTCCATCTCGGCGTGCGCCGGACGATACCTCATGCGGCCGAGCTCAGATCCGGACCATGAGCACGGCCTGCATCCGGTTCTCCGTCTTCTGCAGATCGGGCGTCCAACCGTCGACGACACTCCCGGGTGAGCCCTGATTGCCGCCGGGCGGCGTGACACCACCGTGGCCGGCGAAGTACGGCACGCTCGCCTCGCGGTGGTTGTATTCGAGCCGCCAGGTCACGAACTGACTCGGCATGTAATCGAGCGTGAGGGAGCTGTCCCAGCCACGGAACTTGTCGCCGGGATTCGTCGTGAAGTACGGCGTACCGGAAGTCGCGGTCGCGCCGTTGATCGGCGGCAGGAGCACGAGATAGCGGCCGGGATTGGTCATCGCACCGCCGCCGACGGTGACGCCGAACCGATCGTGATCGAGCCAGACGCGGTGGTAGGCCATGAACCCGGCGAAGTACTGCGACGGCGATGTCGCCGATCCGCCGCTGCACGACACGCCGCCGCCGCTCTCGCATCCGAAGTCGACAGTGATCGAGAACGCCGCGCGATCGATCAGCTCGCCGGGTGAGTCGTCGTACTTGACCTGGACGCTATTGTCGCTGTGGTAGCGCTTGCGCGCCGAGTCACCGAGCGCATCGCTGCCGAAGTAGGAGTTCGACAGCACCGAGAACCAGCCGGTGGGGCGCCACAGCACCTGCAGCCCGAGACCGGGCATCTCGTTGAACGTGCCGTATGACTGCCATCCGTTGACCAGCCACGGTTCGATCTTCAGCTTGTCGGTCGGGAAGATCTGGATGCGCGCGCCCTGGAAGAACCACGGCGTGTTCGCCGACACGTACGACTCTTGATAGACCCAGTTCTCGAAGTCGTAGTAGCTGCACAGCCCGACGTACGACATGAACAGGCCGACGTCGACGTTGATCCCGTGCAGCACGTCCCAGTGGTAGCCGCCGTACGCCTCTGATAGATAGCGATATGCGTCGGCGAGGTTCCACTGGCCGCGCGACGGGCTCGAGTCATTGCGCGGCTGCATCGTCGAGTACAAACCGAACTGCGTCATCACGCGGCCGCGGGCGCCCTTCCAGTGGAAGTCACCGCCGACCGCGAGATCCGAGAGCTGGATCTCGCCGTGCCGGCCCGACGTCGTCGAACCGACGAGCGTGTGGTCGATCGGTCGCGCGAACGAGTACGTGTAGTTGGTGTCGATCGAGAGCTGGCCGGTGAACACCGGCGTGTCGAGCGGCGTCTCGGTCTCCCGGCTGTTGCCGTTCAGCCAGGTGAAGTCGGCGAACGCGAATGGCTCGGCGGGTTTCGCGTCACCGTCTGCGGACGCGAGACGCGCGAGAGCCATGAAAGGTACGACGAGGCGAACACGGATGGACATCGGCGGACTGCTCAGCAGCCGACGTGCCACGACAACGCGCCGTGACGTCACGCGGTTGTCTCGATCGCGCAGTGCAGAACGCACGAGGCCGGACTTGCTCCCGCAGCACCGTGCATGGTTCGGCAGTCGCAGCCACCGCTCGCGACACCGCCGGGCACCGCCGCGTCGTGGCAGATCGGCGCACTATGTATCGGCGAGGTTTCCGGCGTGTTTGCGGCGAGCGCTCGTGCAGCGCGCACGGTAGCGCACGCGCTGTCGTGCAGAATGCGCTCAGGGCAGCCAGAAGTCGCGCGGGTACAGCGTGAACAGCGTCGTGGTCTTGCCGACCGTCGCGTGCAGGTAGTCCTGGTACGCGGCGAGCTGCTTCGCGTTGCCGATCACGAAGTAGACGTTCTTCGCGTCGGGTGCGGCGAAGCCGGGCAACACCTTGCCGTAGACCGCCGGCATCCGCTTGCAGAGCTCCTGCGCGAGGTCCGGGCGCTGGTTCTGCGCGAGCACGCGCGTGCGAAACGCGCGGACCATGTCAGGCGGCTGACCGTCGACGAGGTTCGCCGCCATCGCCGCTGCGCGGCGCTCGTAACCGTCGGCGACGCGCGACGTGAACGCACCCGCGATCGCGTAGCGCGCGATGTTCGGATCCGCTTCTACGCGCTTCAGCTGATCGATCACGAACTTCAGCGTCTGTGGGAGCAGCGGACAGCGCTCGGCGTAGTAATCGAGATAGCCGAGCTCGACGTACGGATGGAGCCCGTTCGAGTACGCGAGGCCCGCGGCCCAGGTCTTCATGAAGATCGAGTGGCCGCCGTGGCCGGTGTAGAGGTTCGACGCGAGGTAGTCGAGCACCGCGTTCTCGTTGTCATCGGCGTAGGCCGGTGCCGGTGCGAGGTTCTCGAACACACCGCTCGACGTCGACGGTGCGTAGAGCCCGACGAAGAGCGCTTGCTTCGCCGCCGGGAGCCGCCCCGCGAGCCGATCGTGGATGCCGTGCTTCGTTGGTTCCGGGGCGAGCGGTTCGGTCATCGCAGGGATCGCCGTCACGAGCTGCTGGACATCGCCGGCGAGTGCCTGCTGCGTCGCGGTCGAGCCGGTCTCGACGATCCGCGCGCGTGCGGCGTGGATGATATGCGCGCGCACGGCCTCGAGCTTCGCGAGTGCGGCCGGTGCACCGAACGCGAGGTCCTTCGCCATCTGATGACACACGAACGCCCAGTCGCTCGCGAGCGACGTGTCGGGCAGATCGCCGAGCACCACGCCGAGGTCCTTGCCGGCATCGCGCGCGATCGCCTGTGCAGCAGCCGACAGCGACTTGCCGAGCTTTGTCTGTTCGGGATGCGCGGCGAGCTGCTGGGTCAACGCGACGAGCTCGGCCCGCGATCCTCTCGTTCCGGCGAGCGCGTTCAACAGCGCCACGACCTCGCCACTGACCTTCGGATCGCGCGGGTCCTCGAGCATCCAGCGCAGGCGATGGAGGTCGTAGATCTGGGTCAGGAACGACGCGGTGTGCGCCTGGAGCGCGTCCTCGTGCCACCACGCGTCGCGCGGATCGTCGACCCAGGTCTCCTCGGAATCGAGCATCCGCGCGCGATTCGCGGTCAGCGTCTGCTCGACGATATCGCGCAGGCGCGGCAGGTTTTCGATCCGCCAATCCGGTGCGAGCATCACGCGCGCGATCCACGCGAGTGCCGCCTTCGTCTCGCCGGCGCCGAGACCAGAGCCGGTGAACGCCAGCTCGTTGCGCAGCGTCCGATTGTTGCCGATGTACGTGACGGTCAGGCCGAGCACTTCGTTGCGGAGGCGCTCCTTCATCTCGCCCGAGCTGATCGGCGCACCGTGATCGATCACGCCGGCTTGCGACAGCAGCGCCGGCAGGCCGGCGAGGAACATCTGATCGGCCGGCGCGATCGCGCGCGCGAGATCGAACGACAGCTGGATCCGCGCGCTCTGCATCGACTCGAACGTCGCGGTGAACGTGCGCACCGGGCCGAGCTCGCCGGTCTCGTACTTGAGCGAATCGTCGAGCGTCATCGGCGGGCTCGCGACGAGCGGCGGGAGCTCGACCTTCTGCGCGGCCTCGAGCTCGTGGGTCGCGGCGTCGTAGTCGGTCTGGAACCGCTTCAGCGTCGCGACCGGATCGGTGAGCTTGTACTGCGCTTCGAGCCGCGCGAGCTCCGCGGCGTTGCGCTGGGTGCGCTCGTCGTCGAGCTGCTTGCGCAGCGCCGGGCTCGGCTTCGCGGCGACGCCGTACGGCGCCTCGGAGAGGCCCCACGCCTTGATCCGATCGCGCCACGGATTGCCGCCCGCAGCGAGCAGCTTGTCGATCGCTGCGAGCTCCGGCTTCAAGGTCAACGACTTCGCGAACCCGGCGGTCTGCGCGAGGAGGTGCAGGTGCATGAACCACGGGGCCGTCCCGTTGCGCGCGCCGAACCCCGGCGGCGAATCGAGGAACTTCGCGAGCTCGCGGCGGCGCTTGATCAGCCGGCTCTGCACGCCGCGGTCGAACGCGACGAGCTCGGGGTCGTTGTCGGGCAACTTCGCGAGACGAGCGAGCTGCGCGAGGATCAGCGCGCGCACCTCGGTGAGCGTCTTGGTATCGAGCTTGTCGGCCTTCACCCCAGCGATCTCGAGCGTCACGGGCTGGCCGAGGTCGCTCGACAGATCCGTCGTCAACGCCGTCGCGCCTAGATCGATCGCGTGGGTCTTGCCGTCGATCAGCTGCTTGTACAGCGGCGTAGATTCGTCGCCCGCGAACGCGTCGAGGAACAGCCGCGCGAGCACGAGCTCCGTCGTGTCGAGGTGGCGCGTCGCCGGCCAGATGAACGCGATCGGGCCCGGGTTCGTGGTCTCGGCGTACGGATACTCGACGACCGACAGCGTGCCCGCCGCCGCCGGCGATGGCTTCGCGATCTGCGCCTCGGTGATCGCTTTGCCCGGGCGACCCGCTTCCTTGCCGAGGATCCGCGACGTCTGATCGAGCACCGTCGCGAGCGACACCGACGACGGGAACGCCGCGATCACACCCATGTTCGCGAGCGTGTAGTGCTCGTCGTGAAACTTGCGGATGTCCTGTGGCGTCATCGTCCGGATCGCCGCCGGAAAGCCGCCGGACTCGAGCGCGAGCGGATGGTTCGCGCCGTACGCGAGCTGGTGCAGCGTGCGGTAGAGGATCGCTTCCGGATCCTCGTAGGCGCGGACCATCTCGTTGTAGACCGTGCCCTTCTCCTCGACGTGGAGCGTGCCGTCGGGCGCCTTGTCGACGCCGAAGTTGCGAACCTCGCGCCGGATCTCCTCGTCGGTGTAGTCGGGGTCGAGCAACGCGTCGAGCTGGTTCTCGAATACCGACCAATAGACGTCGACGCCGGCGACGGTGTGAAAGTGATACGCGGTGTGCCACTGCTCGGTGAACGCGGAGCTGGTCGCGAGCGACATCGCCTCCGACGAGCCGAGCCGGCGGCCGCGGTTGCCCTTGCCGAGCAACAGGTGCTCCTGGGTGTGCGGCTCGCCCTGATCCGACGTCGGATACGAGTTGACCCAGATGTAGCCCTGCGGCGCGCTCTCGATCTTCAGATAGTCGAGCTGGAACCCGGTGTTGTCGTGGACGAGCTTCGCGCCGACGGGATGATCGGCGTCGTCGAGATACACCGCGGCGACCGTGTAGCCGTGGACGTGTGCACCCTCGCGGAGCTGGGCGAGCTCCGGCGCTACCTCGGTCGGAGTCGCCTGCGGCGCGGGCTCCGGTGCCGGCGGAGGCTGCGGCGCCGGGTGCGAGGGGGCCGAACAACAAACCAGCGCGAGGAGGGCAAAGCGGCGCATCGCCGCGACTCTACACGCCTAGACCAGCGTGATGTGCAGGTCGAGGAACTCCTCGGCGCGCGACAGGCGCGAGCGGCGCGACGTCAGGTCGCCGAGATACTCGAGCACCTGCGGATAGGTGACGATGATCTCCTGGAACACCGCGGCCGGGAGGCGTAGTGCGAGCACGCGGGTGAGCGCGCGGACGTCGGCGGTCGAGCCGCGGTGGCTCATCAAAGACATCTCGCCGAACACGTCGCCGCTCGCCAAGGTCGCGAGCGAGCCTTCGCCGGCGCGCGCGACATCGACCTTGCCCGCGAGCATCACGTAGAGCCCGTCGGCGCGTTGACCGAACGTGATCAGCTGTGTGCCCGCGTCGACCTCGACCACCTCGAAGCGCGACGCGAGCTGCGCGCGCTCGGTCTCCGAGAACGGTTGGAACAGCGGGCTCGTCCGCGCGACGCGATCGACGAGTCGGTCGCGAACGAAGTGGAGCAGCGCGGTCAAGATCTGCGGCGAGCGCTCCGCCGCGCCGCGCACGACGTCGCGATCGAGCGCGAGCAGCTCGACCTTGCCCTTCGCGCGCACGGTCGCGGATCGCGGCAGATCCGTGACGAGCGCGATCTCGCCGAAGAACGCGCCCGCGCCGAGCGTCGCGAGATCCTGCCCCGCGGTCTCGACCTCGATCTCGCCTTCGCTGATCACGAACATCGTCGCGCCCGCATCGCCTTCGCGAAAGATCACCTCGCTGTTGTAGAGGTCGCGCAGCTCGAGGTGCGCGATCAGGTACTCGAGCGTGTCGGCCGGAAGCTCCGCGAACACCGGCGTACGAAGCAGCGCGAGCCTGCGCGGATCGACGACTTCGATCTCGACCTCGTTCTCGACGTCGTCGACATCGTCGAGCGCGACCTCGACCACGAGCACGCTCATGCCCGCATCGGTGCCGTCCTCGCGTTTGATTCGCAGCGTATCCGGCATGACCATGGCCAAGGGAATCGCGTCGAGTGCGGCACCGGCCGGAATCTGTGGCCGCGCGATCACGTTCTTGCTGACCGTGCGGGGCGCGACCGGTGGCGCCACCGTCGTCTTCGCGCGAACCGCGCGGCGCTCGCCCGGGGTCGGCGTCGCGAGCTCGGCGAGTCGGCGTGCGGTCGACGCGTGCGCGGGATCGATCTGGAGGATCAGCTTGCACACTGCGATCGCCTGGACCAGCATGCCGTCGCCGACGTACTTGTCGACGGCGCGCTCGAACGCGACGACGGCGCTCGCTGTATCACCCAACCGACGATAGGTCTCGCCTATCCGCTTCGGCCACGCCGCTGCCGACGGTTCGAGCTGCTCGAGCTCGCCGTACAGCGCGAGTGCGATGTCCAGCTTCCCCCGCGCGACTGCCGTCGCCGCCTCCTCGCGCAACTGGTGCGGATCCCGCGTCGCCACCCGACCAGCATATGCCCGATCACAAGGCGCCTGTGGCCCCTGTTAGGCTCCGCGCATGAGATTCGCACATGGGGTGATGATAGTGGTGGTATCGAGTGCAACGGTCGCGGATGCGGGTAAGCCCGGACCGCCCGAACAGGTCTCTCAGACGGTGAACACGTCGGCGCGGGCGGTGTGGCGCATCGATCGTCCGCGGATCACACAGCCGGAGACGCGCTATCCGCAGATCACGTTCAAACCCGGCGATCGCGTCACGATCTCCGCCGGTGGTTGTGCACGCCGCGGTGGTTATCCGCCTCCGAATGGCCCGGCCGTGCCGTACCTGCACGGCGACAACATCTACATGGGAACGATCTACATCCCGGGAATCGTGCCGGGCGCGGTCAAAGGCAAGATCGAGCAGTACGTCGGCGCTCACGACATTCCGTGGACGATGACCTCGAGTGATTGGGCGCTCAGGCTCGGCTACGAGGACAACGCGTTCGGCGACAACAACTACAACGACATCGACGATATCGATGCCGGACCGTGCAAGGGTCTCGGCTACGCGTACGTTCAGATCGAGATCGATCATGGTGCCGCCGCGAAGGATGCGACCGGCACGCCGCTCGCCTCGAAGCCGATGGACTTGATCTGGAGTGCGGTCGACGACAACGGGCTGCCGCTCGACCCCGAATGGAAGTTCGAGAAGGACAACGGCGGGAGCCACCCGGACCCGAGCGCGATCTGCGATCTGCGAACGCCGGGATCGCCGCAGTGCACGTCACAAAACATCACGGACGACTCGACGCCGAACGTCGCAGTCAACGCCGGTTGCAACATGCCGACCGCGACGACCTCGAATGCAGGCGCGAGCTACGACCAAAATGCCGGTCACAAGAACTGGTGGGCCGCGACATTCACCGGATCGGTCTCGTTGACCTCTGGCTACGCGAACTACCTCGGCGCGAGCCTGCTGGTCGGCTGGGATGCAGACCTCGACTTCGCGATGTGGCCGAACAGCGGCACCTCGTTGACGTACGCGAACGTCAAGAGCAAGTCGGGCGCGTTCAGCGTGGAGTTCGACGGCGACGAGGTGATGTTCGACCGCTCGAAGTCGAGCAACTGGTGGAGTCAGCTCTATCAGGTCGAGGACAACGATCACGCGAAAGCGATGTTCAATCCGGGCGGCACGTTCAACGGAGGCACTTACACGCCGCCCGCAACCAAGCCGCTGAAGGACTCCGTCGTGCTCGGACTCGTCGGGCTCGACTGTCGCCACGATTGCTACACCGAGCTTCATCCGGTGTACGCGCTCGCGGCCCACACCGAGGCTTCGCAGACCGCGGACCGATGGGCGGTGTTCGCGCGCAACTGGGGCAACGAGGGTTCGTGCGGTGCGCAGGATCATCAACTCGAGCTCACGACGATCACGCTGCGGATTCCTCATCCGGGCGCGACGAAGGTCGAGCTCCTGCCGGCCAGCTTGGTCGCGGCGAACACGCCGAACGGAACGGGATGGAATCTCTCACCGACGATCGTGAACGCGGGCACGCCGAACGCGTTCGCGCAGCTGAGCTTCGCGTTGCCACAACCCGAGGCGCGAGCCGTGATCGAAGGCGAGCTCGTCCTGAAATGGACCACGGGTGTCTCGACGGCCGGCCACACCGAGCTTCACGCGGACGCGCTGGTGAGGAGATTGACCCAGCCGTTCGAGGGTGACGAGGAGGCGGGCCGACCGACACGGGGAGATCCGAAGCTCGCGGCGACGATCAAGGCGCTTCCGGCGGCGAAGCAGCAAGCATTTCGCGCGAACCTGCCGGCGATCCCTCGGACGGCGACCGTGCTGAAACCGGCGGCATCGATCGTCCCGAAGCGTCCGGCATTCAAACATCCGAGCGAAACGCACAAGCTCGCTTCGAATCAGGTCCGGATCGACGAGCTGAACCAGCGCGGCCGCGAGCTGTGCACGACGCTCGGCAACAAGGTCGCGGGACATCCCGAAGCCTGTCATCCCGTGACGATCAAGGTTCCCCCGGTCCACGTGCCGCCGAAAGATCCCGAGCCGATTCCGAAGAAGCCGCCGCCGCACTTGCCGCCGGGCAAGCAGCCGCCGTCGCCGTGATCAGCGGCGCTTGACCACGCCGACTCGCGCCATCACTCGATCCGGTACCTCGTAGTGACGGAGCGCGGCCTCGTGGTCGTAGAACCGCAGGCTCTCGCGGACGATCATGTAGTACCAGACCGCCGTCGCAGCCGCGTCGAGCTTGTCATCGAGCGGTGTCGGGTCGGCACTATCGGCGAGCGCCGCGAGCGCCGCTTCGATCTTGCGGCCGGCGATGCCGAGTGCGCTCGCGCGTTCACCCTGGAGCTCTTGTTCGATCGGAGAGATCAGGTCCGCCACACCACCAATGTGCGTCACCGCGCCGAGCTCGGCAACCTCAGGTCGCGGGTGCGCGTGCGGCGAGCCAGCGATCGCTGCGATCGGCCGCACTCGTGAGCGTGTCGAGGATCGCGCGGCGCCAGCGCGGAGCGCCGGGCTTCGGGAACAGGAGCTCGAGGACTCGGTCCTGGCCCTGCTTCGACATCTTGAACAGCCCTTTGATGCCGCGCGCGTCCGCTCCGGTTCCTTCTCGCTTCATCCGGCGGAGGATCTCGTGGTGATAGCGAAAGCCGTGGACGTTGAGCTCGCCTTGGTCGATGCCGAGCGTGTCGAACGCGTGGCGCAGCGTCATCCCGCTCGTCAGCATCTCGATCTGCATCTTGGTCTGGAACCACCACAGCGCGAGCGCGTCGCGCTCCGACAGCCCCGCGAGCACGTCGGGGAGTGCGAGCACGCCGAGGCCGACGTGGCGCGCTTCATCGCGCTCGAAGTAATAGAGCAAGTCGCTCAGCACCGGCTCGAGCTTCGCGTCTGCGATCGCGCGGAACATCACGACCGCGGTCGACTCGACGAGCAGCTGCATGCCGACGACCTTGTAGAGCAGGTTGTCGGTCTCGAGCAGCTCGACGAGCAAGTGCCGGCTCCAGCCGCCGAGCCGATCAACGCGCAGACCCGCGCGCCACATGTACTCGCGCAGCACGTAGAAGTGGCGCGCTTCGTCGAACACCTGGCTCGACGCCGCCATCTTCGCCGGCGTGTCCTCGAGCTTGAGCGCGAGGTCCGCGCTGATCGACCACGCCGCGAGCTCGCCCCACAACAGCACGGTGCCGATCCGCTCGAACGCCTCGCGCTTGTCGGCCGGGAAGTTGATCTCGCCGTGCTTCGCGATCAGCTCGTCCATCACGGCGCGGCCGTCCCACGCTTGCTCCTGACCCTTGTGATAGATGCGCGCGACGGTGCTCGTCCGCGCTTCCGCCTGGCCGACGATGTTGGGATCGCCGAAGTCGTACGGTGGAAACTGCGTGCGCGCCGAGCGCGGTCGTAGCCAGCGGTCCGTCAGCGTAGTCATGAGTCCTCCTAGTCCGGTTGCAGTCGATCCGAAAACGTTCCGATCGCGTGCAGCGCGCACGCTTCATGGACGAGCGTGTCGAGGTCGACGCCCGCGGCGCCTCGCAGCGCGTTGAGTGCGAGCTTCTCGATCCCACCGACGATCAGCGTCGCGACCGCGCGCGGATCGAGCGGGCGAATGAATCCCGCCTCGATCCCGTGCCGGAGGTCGCGCTCGACGATGCCGATCACCGCGTCGTCGATCTCGCCGAGGATCTTCTCGACCTCGACATCGAGCCCGACCGCTTCGCGCAAGAGGATGCGAAGCGTCGCGTCGTCCTCGAACAGGATCGAAAGCAGGTCGCGCAGCTGGTGCGTGATGAACGCGATCGCCGCCGACCGCTTCACCTTCTCGGGCGCGGGCCACGGGGTCGCGATCTGTTGCTCGAGCATCCGCGCGCGGACGCGATCGAGCGTGTCGCGCAGGATCGCGGTCAGCACCGAGCGCTTGTTCGTGAAGTACTGGTAGAGCGTTCCGCGGCCGATGCCCGCCGCCGCGCAGATGTGGCTGACGTTCGCGGCGTGAAAGCCGCGCTCGGCGAACACGCGCTTCGCGCAGGCCAGGATCTGGCGCTGACGCTGGTCGGAACGCATATAACTCATTACGAATACTCGGAACTGACGTGTCAGTTCTAGCCCGTATCCAGCAGGAAAGCAACCACCCGGTTCTTGCTAGATTGGCGGTACATGCGGGCGTTGTTGTTGGTGACCCTCGGGATCGCGGCGTGCCATTCGGCTGCACGGCCCGATGACCTTGTCGACCAGCCAGCCATCGACGCAGCACCAGATGCGCCGTGTGGCGATGGCTACGTGCGTTACCCGATCACCGCGACGGGCTCCACGCCGGCGGGCGCGCTCGACGACTACCACTACGCAGAGGCGTCGTTCGACTGCCACTGGTACACCGTCGTTCTCTCGCACACGCGGGCCGGTTCATCGTGTAGCTCGGACCGCTGGATGTACATCCAGATCCACTACCCGACGGATGGGACGCAGCCACCCTCGGGAAGCTTTCCGACGGACGCGTCCGAGCTCACATCCCCGATCTCTGACGATTCGATCGACTCTGCGCAGATCAGCTTCGAGGCGTCGGTGATCGATCCGCCGTCGCTGACGGACGAGATGCACCTCGACGGTCACCTCGTCGCGAATGCATCCGGTTGGTTGTTCGATCTCCCGATCGACCTCTACGCGTCGCCCGGCATCGGCTCGTGCACGCTGTAACCTTCAGCTCGGCGGGCGCACCGTGAGCTCGAGGTGGCAGCTCTCGTCGGCAGTCATCGCGACCGACGTGCACATCGCAGTACCGCTGCATCCGCCCGAGCCAGTCCACTTGAAGTCGTAGACCTGGGTCGCGCTTGCCGGCGGCGCTCCGCACAGCTGAACCGTCGCGCCAGTCGCGAACGACGCACTGACGAACGCCTGCGGATTGCCGTCGCTGTTGTAGTCGATGCCCGCCGGCGTGCTCGTGATCGTGCCGCCCCACACGCCGGTGCTGACGTCGAGCTGATGCGTGGCCGATTGCGAGTGGATCATGTCGACCTGGGTGCTCGTGGTGTTCGAGTTGCCCGTTCCTCCGATCGCGGTGGGGAGCGGGCACTGGCCGGTCACGAACACGTCGTCACCGAGAAAGCTGCACCCGTTGATCCACACCGGGCTCGTGCCGCTCGCCGCAAACGAGAACGGATCGCCGACGCCAACACCGGCTCCCGTCGCGATCGGACCTATCGGCGTACCAGGCACGAGAATGCCGCCGGTCGCGTCGAGCGTGTACGGGACGATCGCACCGTTGCCGGTCGCGTAGACGAAGTGCCCTTGCGGCTCGGCGACCACCGCGATCGGACCGCTGCCGTTGCTGGTCAGTAGGTTCGACGATGGGGTCAGCGAGCCGCTCGCGCTGTCGATCGCGAACACGAACAGGTTCTGGTTGTTGTCGACCTGCTGGCGCGCCGCGTAGAGGAAGCGCCCTTCGGAATCGACCGCGAGCGAAGCGGGCTCGCCTCCGAGGTAGATGCTGTCGCGCCGCGTGAGGTTGCCGCTCGTCGCGTCGATCGAGTAGCGCGTCAGATCGTTGACGCTGCCCTGCGTGCCGAGGCTCGCGACATACGCGGCCTTGCCGTTCGGCGTGACCGCGACGGCCCACGGATTGTCACCGGTCAGCGCGGTGCTGATCGCGCCGGTCAACAGCCCCGTCGTCGGGTCGACCGAGAACGTGTTGACCGTGTCGAAGAACGTCGTGCTGCCCGTCGGCGCCGGCATGTACGTGACGAACGCGAACTTGCCCGACGGCGCGAACGCGATCGCGGTCGCAGGAGCGCCGCCGAGATCCGCGCTCGTGCCCTTCGGCGTGAGGTGGCCCGTCGTCGGATCGACCGCGTAGACCGAGATGTTGCCGGTCGTGGTGCCGAACCGCTGCTCGTTGACGACGTAGACGAACTTGCCGCTCGGATGGACGACCGCCGAGATCGGGTTCGCGTTCGCGGGCTGCGTATCGATCGGACCCGCGATCGCGCCGGTGACCGGATCGAGCGCGTAGACCGAGATGCTGTTGACGGGCACGTTGGTCGCGCCGCCCGGAACACCGTTGTTGCCATTGACCACGTACGCGAAGCGTCGCGACGGGTGAACGGTGACCGAGCTCGCGCCGGTCCCGACCGCCGCGGTGCTCGTCGCCATCCCGAGCGCTCCCGTCGCCTTGTCGATCTTGAAGCTCGCGACCTCGCGAACGCTCGTGGTGCTGACGAGCGCGTAGACCATGCGCGGCGAGGTCTCCGCGTAGCCCGGAATCACCCACGAGAAGTCGCTGATCGTCGCGGTCAACATGGTGCCGCTCACCGTCGAATCGATCGCTGCGAATGTTCCGCCCGGCTCGGCCTTGTACAGCACCGGCGTCGCGTCGCTCGGAATGCGATCCGCATCGAACGGAATCTGGATCGTCGCGGGCGTCGCGAACGCGGTGCCGTGTGGCGTCAGCACGTAGCCCGCGCCAGCCGTATCGATGCCGGTCGCGGCGAGCGCCGGCGCATCGGTCAGATCGCGCGCGATGCCGATCGCGACCGTGGTCGACAGCGCGCCCGGGGGCACGACGATCTGGCCGCCGTACGGCTCGGTGACGGTGCCGCCCTCGGGACCGATGCCGGTGGCGCTACCGGTGCCGCTGTCAGGGGTCGGCGCGTGCGAACCGCCGCAGCTCGCGAGGACGACAAGGAAGAGGAGTGCGCGGGAAAGCATGGTGGCCTCCCCTCTCAGGAGCGGCCACTCGCGATTTGTCGCGCGACAAAAATTCGCCCGGAGAACCGCCGCTTACTCGCTCGTCGGCATGTGGACGTACATCGACTGAAGGCCGAGGCGCCCGGGTCCGGTGAAGCGATTCCAGAACAAGCCGCCGCCACCGCCGAACAGCCCGATCTTCAGCCCCTGACTCATCGTCTGCATCGACACCGACGGTTCCTTGTAGACCCAGCCGCCCGGCTCGACATCGACCGACTCGCCAGGCGCGAGGTCGACCTCGAACACGTTGCCGTAGCCGTGCAGCCACAAGATGCCCGGTTGCTGACCGGCGCGGAACGTATCGATGAAGAAGCCGGTGCCGCCGAGCAAGAGGTTCGCGGCGCCACGCACGCGCTGGAACGAGAAGTCGACCGACGCGGACGCCGCGAGGAACTGATGCTCGCGACAATCGATCGCTTGGCCTGGCTGCAAGTGCAGCGCGAACAGCTCGCCGACGCCGTCGCGCGAGAACGCGATCCGACCCGGCCCCTTTGCCTCGGTCATGAAGATCGGCATGCCGGCGAGGATGCGCTTGAACGCACCTTTCATCGGCCGGATCTCGATCGAGACCGACGGATCCTTCCACAGCATCACGTGATGCTCGAAGTACACCGGCGTATCTCGGAGCTCGATAGCGAGCACCGGCACGAGGGGTCCCTCGATCCGGTAGCGCAGTCCAGCGAAGTCCTCGGCGGTCGCGATTGCGGGGCGCAGGCGTGGGTATTCCATCGCGCAACGATACTGCTAGCCGCGGTGGCGGGTGACGTCCGCGTAGTCCGGCAGGCTGCGGTTGAATCCGCCCGGCTGGTACAGGTCCGCGCGGCGGTTGTGCTCCGGTGCGCGATCATCGATCCGGCGCGTCAGCGTGCCGCCGCCCTTCAGCTTGATGTCGACCCACTGCGCCGAGCGCCGGACCTCGGAGCGCGTGAGCCCGAGTGCCGCGAGCCCCGAATCGGTGAGCGCGACCGACGCGCCGGCTTGCAGGTTGCGATACGCACCGTGCCCCCGACGCGTCTCGCTGTCGCCATCGGGATCGTGCGGATAGCCGTACTGCGTGAGGCGCATGCTGATGCCGCCGTGCGCGGACGCGAGCTGATCGGTGATCGTGACGAACGAATCGTGCTTCGACATGAGGCTTCCTTTGGCGAGAGGTTGGCGAGCCTCGCGAAGTGCAGTGGCAATGCCACGCGTGCGGCGTCTCCCGCGGGATTCAGAGCGCGAGAGGATCCATGCGATTTCTCGTCGAGGATCTCGCGATCGTCCACCGTGGTTAGCGGCTACTCGACTGGCCTCGTGGCGCATGTCCCAGACGCGAGGCCTCCACACCCACATACATGCGCAACCTCCGCGAGCCGCACGTGTCGTGGACGCATGCGGATCGTGCTCGCCGTCGTTCTCACCGGATGTTCGTTCGTCGCGACCGAAGCACCGCGCCCGCCGCCCGGCCCGACCGCGTGCAATCGCGAGATGAAGCCGGTGATCGCCGACGTCGTCGCGGGGCTCGGCGCGGTGTTCGCCGCCGGCGTGTCTTCCGTCGAGCACGCGCAGCGCACAGAGGTGATCATTCCGCTCTCGCTCGCGGGGCTGTTCGCCGCGTCGAGCGCGTACGGCTTCATCGAGGTCGGGCGCTGCCGGGACGAGCACGCCAAGCGTCCCGGCTGGTCGCTCGCGGATATGCCTGCCGTGATGTGACTAGACGTACGCGCCGTCGAGATCGCGCGCGTGCTGGTGGAACCACGCCTGCGCCGCGGCATCGAGCGCGAACGTGTCGTGCATGCGGACGATCTTGCCGTTCGCGAATTCGACGACGATCGTCGCGTGCATCTCGACCTGCGCGCCATCGCGAACGTAGCGGACGAACCCGTTCAGGGTGACGCGATCGCCCTGCTCCACCGGCGGCGCGGTCGGTACGATCTGCCGGCTCGCCATCCTGCGATCGAAGCCGTCGAGCGACTTCTTGATGCCGCGAAAGATCGCGTCGCGGCCGTGCATCACGCCGCCACCGGGGATGCCGCTGACCTCGTACGTCGCGTCCTCGGCGAAGAACGGCTCGAGGCGCTGCCAGTTGTCGTCGGCGAACGTCTGTTCGAACGCGGCCGCGTACGCCATGAACGTCGGGAGATTGGACATGGGTGTAGCGTACCGATTGTCATGAAGCGCAACCGCTCGATCCCGCCGGTTCAGGTGATTCCCGTGCTGACCTACCCCGATGTCGAGGCGGCGGTCGCCTGGTTAGGAGCTGCGTTCGGCGCGGTGGAGCACGTCCGGATCGGGCCGAACCATCGTGCGCAGATGATGATCGGCAGCGGCGCGCTGATCGTCGCCGACGTGAGCAAGGACCGCGTCGTCCCCGGCGATGGCGTGACGCACTCGATCATGCTGCGCGTCGAAGACGTCGATGCCGCGATCGAGCGTGCGAAGAAGCGCGGAGCCAACGTGGTGATGGAACCGACCGACATGCCGTACGGCGAGCGCCAGGCGACCGTGGTCGACCTCGGAGGGCATCGCTGGACGCTGTCGCAGACGCTCGCGGATGCCGAGCCCGAGTCGTGGGGCGGCGAGACCGTGACGCCGTATCCCGTGCGGGACGTGTAGTGGTCGCACTGCTCGGGCCTGTATGTGCAGGTATCGCGCTGCTCGCCGGGCGCGCGTTCGGTGCTTGGTTCGGCATGATCGGCGGATCGATCGCGATGGCGGTGTGCGCGATCCTGTTGTGGATCGGGATCGCGATCTGGCGCGATGGCTCGACGGGAGCCGCGGCTGCCTTCGCGTGGATGTTCGCGGGCGTGATGAACGTGAATGCCGGCAATAGCATCGCGCTGATGAATTCCGGCGAGCATGTCCTCGGAGCGCACGTCACCGACGTCGACCACTGGCGAAGACACGAGCGCGTGAGCTTCGCGGACGGCGCGCTTCGCGGCGACCTGATGGAGCTCGCCGGGCACATCGCGAAGCGTGTCGATGGCCACCGCCCGACGCGATTCGACGACTGCCGAGCAACGCCGATCGTCGCAGAAGGGTGGAAGCAGAGCGACCCGGTGAGGCTGTGGGCGCTCTCCGCTGAACATGGACCGTCGGGCGCATTCTTCGAGCAGACGTTCCACGTGTCCACCACCCCCGACGACGACTGTCTGCGAGCGATCGAAGACGTGGTCGCGAAGCACCACGTGGTGGTCGACCCGGATCCGATCTACCTGGAGTACGTGATCACGTCGACGGATCCGACGATGGTGAAGCTGGGTGGCCTCGTCGCCGCAGCACTCACCGCGCTGGTCTGGCTCGGCGTACTCGCCTGGCGCCGATTCCGTGCCTAGGGAACCGTCGGCGCGGTGTGCACGCCGCGGCTCGGCGTGCCGTCGTTGATATACGGCCAGCCGCCCTTCCAGTGGACCCAGTCGAGCATCAGCTCGCGATGGCCGCTGTCGGTGCACGAGTGCGCGCCGCTCCACGCGTGATAGACGATGAACTGATGGCCGCCGCTCGCCACGATCGAGTTGTGGCCCGGGCCGTCCCACTTGCTGTTCGAGTGCAGGATCGGCTGGCTCCGCTTGTGATACGGGCCGAGCGGTGAGGTCGCGCGCGCGACGCCGACGCCGTACGTGCCGTTGCAGTACGTCGCGCCGCTGTAGAACATGTAGAAGTACTTGCCGCGGTGCATGACCCATGGCGCTTCGGTCACGAGGTGCTCCCACGGCAGCGTGTTCTCGATCATCCGGTGGCGGACGCCGACGAAGCCCAGGCCGTCGTCGCGGAGCCGCTCGCCGTAGATGATCGTCTTGACCGGTGGGTTCTGCGCGTTGCCGTCGATCTTGTAATAGAGCCAGTGATGGCCATCGGCGTCGGTGTAGACGTCCGGATCGATCAAGCCGAAGTGGCTATCGCACGCGAGCGGATGACCGAGATCCTTGAACGGTCCTTCCGGCGAGCTCGCGGTCGCGGCGCCGATACACATCCGGCCGCGCTTCGGTGACAGCGCGACGAAGTACGCGACGTACCCCGTGCCGATGTGATGGATCTCCGGCGCCCACCAGTTGCCGCCGCCCCACGCCGGCTTCGTCTTCGCGCTGAAGATGTGGCCGATCGACGTCCAGTGAACGAGGTCGCTCGACTTGTAGAGCGGAAAGCCGTTGCCGGTGCACGCGGCGTAGAACTCGACGCCGGTCGCGGTCGCGACGCGAATCACGCCCGGGTCGGCGCAGTTGTCGGCGACTGCATTCTGGTAGTGCTTCGTCGCCATCGCGGCGAGGTCGTCGGGCTCTGCAGCCATCGCGTCGTCGTCGACCTCGGTCAGGTCCTCGGTGTCGTCGGTGTCGACGGGCGCTGGCGTGACGTCCTCGTTCAAGGATGCGTCCTCGAGCTCCGCCGGCGAGTCATCGGTCGCCGACGCCCAGGTCTCGTCGGAGTAGTCGGCGTCGTCCGAGACGCACCCGTGCAGCACGAGCAGAACCAGCAGCAGGCACTTCTTCATCGCCGCGGTGGTCTGCAACGGACGTTCCGAACGAGGCGACCGTGATTACAGCAGGATCGGCTGTAGACTCGGCTCGTTGTTGCTTCGAGCCTGCACACGAAAAGCTGCACTTCTCGTCGCGCTGGTCGCGTGCCACGAGGAACGCGCCGCGTACGTGGTCGATGTCGTGCTGCCCGGGTTCGACGCGACGACGAAGCTCCAGCCGGGCGATCGGATCGTCGCGATCGACGGCGAGCCGCTCGGCACGCCCGTCGTGCCCGCGCTCGTATCCCAGGTAAATGCGCACGCCGGATCCCCGGTGACCCTCACCGTCGAGAGGGCAGGCCAGGAGCAGACCATCGTCGTGCGTCCGCAGCAGGATCGGACAAATGACGGCAAGACGTCGTGGGTCCTCGGAATCCGTCCGCGCGCCCACTAGACTGCTGGCGTGGCACGCTACGAGCGTCCTGATCACGCGACCGGCACGTACTTCGAGATCAACCTCGAAGGCCGGGTCGTCACGACTCGAACTGGCGTGATCGGAGCCTATTCGCATCGCAGCGACGGCCACACGCTGTACGGCTCCGATCGCGGCCGAGAGGGCCGCCGAACCTACAAGGACGCGAACGCCGCGCGCGCGGCCTTCGACAAGGCCGTCGCCGCCAAGCGCGCCGACGGGTTCCGCCGTGTCGATCGGCCCGACGACCTCGTCGAGCAGACGGTCGACGTTCATCGCAATGCCGAGCTCGAAGCGCTCGTCGCGGCAGCGGCGCCCGGCGATCCGAGCCCGTATCTCGTCTATGCCGATTGGTTGCAACAGCGCGGCGATCCACGCGGTGAGTTGATCGCGCTGTCTCACGCGATGCACGCGCAGAGCGACCCGCGTGAATTCATGGCCTTCAAGCAACGCGAGCAAGCCGTCCGGTTCGCCCACGAACGGCTGTGGCTCGGTGACGTCGTCGTCGCGGCGGCCGCCCGGATCAAGCTCGACTGGAAACTCGGGTTCGTCGAGCGCGCGCGACTCACGGTGGCCCCGAGTCAGCTGCCGCTCGATGTCGTGCTCTCCGCCCTGCTCGCCTCGCCCGCTGGCTGCGCGGTACGTGCACTCGACCTCGTCGCGCCCCAGGACGCCGACGACCAGACGCCCCGGCTCGTCGATCAGATCATCGACGCGTGCGCGCTCCTGCCGGCGCCGGGCCTCCGCGCGTTGCGGTGCGAGTCGCGCTCGGGCGTGCGGGCGGCGACGCTCGTGGCATTCGCCCCCCACGAAGCCCGCCTCCTCGCCGCCGGCGTCACCGTCACCGAACAGCTGTATTGAGCGGCTTGACCGACCGCTCCCCCGACCCCATAGTGGGCTGGTTCTTTGACATGGGGGCGTATCGGATTCGACGGGGATGTTGACGTTCGGATCGCGCGTCGTGGCGCCCATGGCCACGTAAAAATGGGCAAACAACGCAACTGCGAACGATAACGCTGTTGCTCTCGCCGCCTAATTAACTAGGTAGCGACGGTGCCCGCTCTTTCCGTCTGTAGGAGCGAAGCACCGACACAATCAGGCTGGATCTCACGAGTCGCCGACGGCGTGAGGTCGAGAAAAGTTGGCTTGTCGAGCTCTCAGGTCGGTCGTCGTCGGGGAGCTCGAGACCTTAAATGGCGTACCTACACGCGTAGAAGTCAGTCCTGATGCATCTTCGGACGCGGGTTCGACTCCCGCCGCCTCCACCATTCCCAAGTAAGTTGCCGCCAACCGAGCGGCGACCTACAGCGATCTCTCCATAAGTCGCCCGTAGCGATCGATCCGCACCGCGACTCGGTCACGCTTATGGCTTCTCGCCCCCTCGTCGGGCTGAGGTCCTTGTCATCGCACGCGAGAAGTCCGCCCAACTGCGGCAGGCTCTGTTCGTCGCGAGATGTGGCCACCTAAGTTGCCGCTACATGAACGTTCGCGAACCTGCGTAGCCAGTACGTTCCCGGTGGGAATACCGCTGGTAGGCCGTCGCGCCACAGACTTCGCGCACGTGCATACGCGCGAACAAACTCCTTGTTGCGCACGAGTGCCTCGACGCGCGCCCAGCGATTGATCGCCGCCACGCGAGGGCTCATCCCTCGACGCGGTTCGAATGTCGTCGGAGCTCGATGCCACTCCTGCTTCAAGACCCTAGCGCGGCCAAGGATCGAGGTCCCCTTGCGACGTCGTTCGTCGGCAGCCGCGAGCTCGATGCTTCGGATCATCGCCTCGAGCTCGCGAGCCAGACACGTCGAATCACCAAGCTCCTCTGGAAACCTCAACTGAATCGACACCCTTTGCGGCATTGGGCCGCCCTTGCGGAAGAAGTGAAGGGGACGCTCCGCGTGCAGTTCGCGCCCTGACATCAAGGCGCGATATCCGTTCACGCCCGGCCAATGATCCACACGGTCGACCAACTGATCTTGTACGGGATTGGCTGCCACGTAGGCGACCTTCCGAAGGACGTCCTCGCGATCGACCAACCGCACAACGCTTGTTTGTCCTGATGCCCAGAAGTGCTCCCATCGCCCGCGCAGCGCATTCTGGCTGCGCGCGATCATTCGGTGGAGATGTTCTAGGAACTCTGGGTAACGGCCGTTGCGATCACGAATCACCACGTGATGATGGTTCGACATCATGCACATGATCACGAGGTCGATCTGAAAGCGCCGTGCGGCCTCGATGAGGCAGTAGAGGTACGCGTTGTTGGTCACCCGATCAGGGCGGAGTAGGAATCGCCGCTCGGAACAGCGGCGCGTGATCATGTAGAAGGCCCCAGGAAGAACCTGGCGAGGAAGCGACATCCGCTGCGCTACCTCAAGAAACCCGCCAAGTCGGGGTCGAGTCGTTTCGCCGATTTGGATTGATGATGTCCGCCAGGCGGACGACGGCGTCCGCTATTCGTTCGGACGCCCGGACGGATCCACTTCGATCGTGAACGGCCACGTCACTACTTTCCGTTGGGGAGCAGCATCGATCCGGTTCACCGGATAGCGAGAACTAACCCCGGGACGGTTCAGCGTTCACCTGGTTCACCGGATAGCGACAACTAAACCCGGGACGGTTCACCCTAGCCCTGCCGCGCCGGCGGCGGCGTCTTCGGGCCCGTGCGCGGACGCTACGAGCCAATCGAGCAGATCGGCGACCTCAAGATCGTCCCGCTTCGCTGAGCGCGGCGGTGATACTTTGCCGTCGAGACCAGAGCCGACTGTCGACCGCGCAGAGTTCTCATACGACCCGCGACCTGAATGGAACGGTCCCCTAACCTCGGAGCGGTCCCCCGGTCCCCCGGTCCCCTTGCACCGAACTTTCGAACAGCGCTTCAGTGCCCGGCGAAGCCAGGCATTGACGCAATTCGATCGTGAAAGCTGGCATCGAGGACTACTGGAGAACAAACAGCCCGCGCTGGCGCCACGTTTCGACCTCAGTCGCGCGGCTTTTGTAGGAGTTGTTGTTCCGGCTCGACACGTAGCTTGATCGTCATCGCTTCAGCCCCGTCGGTGGTGTCTCGCCTCCGGCCATGGACGCCTCCACTTTCTCTTCGTCCCATCCCAGTCGGTAGGTCTTCAGGGACCAGGTCATCTCCGCGACGACTTGGCCGTTGATCTCCGCACCGATGCGGTAGTCCTGCAGATGGGAGACGCCAGGGAGAGCATGATCGAAGCTTGGCGAGCCCCGCTCGCCGAAGGATTCGACGGTTGGTTGATCGCCCACAAACCCGAGATGCTTCAACTCATCATGTACGATTGCTGTGTCGTCGCGCAGGCAGTCCCAATCCGTCGAGAAGTTCGACTGGTGCGCGAGCTGGTTGCGTTGGCCGCGAATCCGATGCAGCTCGCGCGCGTTGACCAGATGCCCGAGGCTCTCGAGCGTGCCGATACGACCGTTCAAGTCGTTTCGATATCGCGATACGATGAGCAGATTGTTGTCGCTGATGTACTGCGCGAGCGCTTCGTCGAGGAGCGACACCATCTTGACGTAGCGCACTCCTGGCGCGAACCGATCGACGATCGGGTTCGATAGTCCGGGCCGCGCGTTCAGGAGCGCGTAGTAAGTCGCGCGTTCCTTAAGGAGCGCGCTCTCCACGAGCAACCGGGTCCACGCGGACGCGAAGCCAGTGTTGTTAGCCGTCACCATCCGGAACTCCCAGCTTCCAAGGCCATGTTCTCGGGGAATCTGCCCGAAACAAGCTCTCGACGGAGTCGTTCGTTCTCAGTTCTGGGAACACCACACCGCCCGCGACGCGGCAGCTATCGATACGCACTACAGCTTGGATTGCGCGAGCCATGACAGGAGCCCAGCTCTCGAAAACCGAGTGTTTCTTCCGATCCGTTGGTGCGGGATGTCGCCACGTGAGACGGCGGCGTAGACGCTGTTGAGCGAAAGCCTGAGCAGCTCGGCCGCTCCACCGACCGTCAACACTTCGTCGCAATCTGACTTCCGGACGGTCCGCTGAAACATCTCGCACGGTGTTTGATCGCTCGCGTCGTCCTTTGCCATCTTGGGATCCTCGCACAACCATCGCTCGGTCAGGCCGAGACATGGGTCTGCGGGCCCGATACGTGCTCGAGCCGGATCTCCGAATCGGTCACTCATTCTCGGTTGACCGAGCGACGAGGTTCGATTCAATCGGACAGTTCGCGCCGTCGTCTCGAAGACTGCGAGTCCGGCGTGGTCTCGTGCAAGTGCTGCTTCTTGACACCGTTCGAACCATCCCAGGCCTCAACCGTGACAACTTATGATCCGAGCGCTCAATCCTGCTGGAGCGTCATGGCTCTTCGTTGGCGGGCTGACTCTGGTTTGATCGCTCGTCGTCTGTGTTGAAGAGCGCGTCGCGCAGTCCCGCGTTCCAAACCTCACGAACCGCCTCGTCGGCAGCCTCCTCGGCGTGCTGACGGCGAACCGCATCGGTGACCTGGGAGTCCGGCGCGAGTTTCTTCATGAGCTCCACGACCTTCGTCTTTAACTTCTCTGCGTCCTGAAGCCGGCGCACGTTATATGGCAGCACGTCGTCTTCCGACACGTCTGGGGACGGTGAGTCCGCAAGGTACTTTATCGTGTACGACTCGTAGCCAAAGCGGCTCGACTTTACGGCTATGACTCGTGCGAGACCGCGACCAACGACGACGAAATCGCCCAGCTTTGCTCGCCCAGCAGTCATCCGTCGGCTGAGTTCGTCGCCGTAGGCGTTTTGGTTGTACACGTCGAGCATCCTCTTACAGAGGCCGGTAGGCTTCATCGAGTTGAGCTCGATCACGCGAACCAGCACCGAGTGAACGAGCAGCCCACAGTGGGAGAAGTGTTTCGAGAGCCGCTTCCTGCTTCGCTCGTACCACTTGTCGCCCGGAGAAAAATGGATGCTGCCGCTCGCTTGGGAGAACTGCCGGTAACTCAACCCTAGCTCGGCCTTCTCGCGGGGTTTGGCGAGCGGCATGGCGGTCCGCAGATTTGCAGCAAAACTAGAGAAGCGAAATCTCCGGGTAGCCGGCAAGACGTGCTTGTCCCGCAAGTACCAACAACGAGCGAAGTCGAGCGAAGGCTCGATCGTTTTGACATCCGCTGCCGTGCGGTCAATCCAATGCAGTAGTCCCTTCTGGTCGCAGTCGAAATACTCGTGCTCATCCGAGTGCTTTCGCGTGAGGGCCTCGAGTTGATCAAGGAGCAACCAGTGTCGGTAGTAGCGCTCCTCGTTCGTCGCTGAGAAGCAGATGAGCGACGTGAGGATTTCGATCAAGCGTCGCGTCCACATGGACGCCTCGGCCTTGAGGGCCTCGCCTATGAGCCGATCCTCGATCGTCGTGTCCGATGTGTCTACGCCGTCCCCAAGTAGCTCCTCCCAACGCATCATCGCGACACCCACCTCGTAGACGGAGTCGAGCACGCTGTACATGAAGTAGGCGCGCGAATCCTCTTGTGCCTCGATTGTGAAACGCAGGTAGTTCGTCTCGTTCAGAGGAAGATGACTGCGGAGCTCGTTGCTTCCCGCGAGAGCAACACGCGTCATGAACTCGCGTCTCGACTTAACGTCGCGCCTCGGCGTTGATGCTTCTGCGGGAACGCTCTCTGGAGTCGTTGCATCCTTCATCGCCACCTCGCCATGACTGCGCTAAGGCTTACGATATAAGGCAACAAGGCGCACGCATCGTCGACTTCGACGAGATCGCGCATACGGTTGGTGGTCACCGGTTACGGAGCTTGACGACGAACAGGCCATCCGCGCAGGGCACTCACAAGCCTCGTTGGCAACTCCGTCCGAGCGTGCAGCAAACGAGCCGTCTCGATATCGATTGTAAGTCCCGATGCTGTGTTCGAACGCTCGGACATCGGCTCGCGTCGCGCACCCGACCTCTACGAAGGTTGTCGGTTCGGATGAGAGACGGAGAGGTCGAACACTAACCTCGGAACGGTCCCACACCACCGCCGTCACAGCCGATGCCGGTTTCGTAAGACTGCGCTGATCGCTGCGCCGTAGACGAGATCGTAGCCTGATTCCGCGAGTGGTCGTTTGCCCATCCCGACCTTCGAGCAGGTTCATCGATCAGCTCCTACGGTACGTCGGGAACGCGATGACGACAACCGTGCCGAATCGCGTCGGCGAAGCCGTGATCATCCGTGCCACCTACCCCATGAGGTGAGTCCGGCCAGAACTGACCGCGGAACGTCGTGTCTTGCGTGCGGCAGCCGACATAGGCCGACGTTTGTCATCCAACCGCCGTCTGCCCCTAAGGTGTGCGCGTTGAAGAAGATGATCCAGTCCAGCGGTACTGCCGCCCATCGCTTCTCGTAGTCCTCGGTGATCTGCTCTTGCGCCGCGATCGCGGCTCCTTCCGCGGGCAGAAGTGAGCGACTGCCCCAAAGCACCGCGATTCGAAGATCCACATCTGCCGCACCAAGCTGCTTCGAGGCATCCAACGCTCGACCCAGAGCGCGGCGCAAGAGGTGATGGCTATCGATGTCATCAGGGACAACGCTGTAAGATCCAGCGTAGTGCTCGTTTGAGTCCCATGGCGGATACGAAAAGACCAGATCGCCAACGCTCGGCAATGCGAGCCGCGTATTTAGTCGCGCAGATTCGATAGCCGTTGTCACTTCCTGATCGACGATCGGCAAGAAGTGCGCGACGAAAGTGTCGTGCTGCGAGTCTAGGCTCGCGACCGCACCTGCTGATAATTGGAGCGTGACATCGCCGCGCCAATCGTGACCGAGCCGCGGATACATTCGACTCGCGAGCAGGTTGCAGAGCCGGTCGCGATTGCGCGTGTAGTCCGGGTCCGCAATCCCCTTCAGCTCCAGACCGATTCGAAGCCCATCGACGGGTACAACAAAGTCCGGCCTCGTTGCGTCCTTCGATGTCGCTGGTTCAACTATCGGGATCAGGCCAGCTCGTCGAAGACCTGCTTGCACTCCAACCTCGAACCGCGCGCCCGACCACCCTCTGACAGAGCGCAACTCTCCAACGAGCTTCCCCCGATCACGCCAGCCTGGGTACTCGATGAGGTCGCGGCCCAGTTGTAGAAGCTCGTCGACGTTGTGCACGAACCACCCCCGCATGAAGAGAGGGAACACCAGTGCGCCACCACCGTTCGACTCGAGCTCGCGGCAGGCCGTGTCGTCATACAAATCGCGAAGCTCAGCGATCGCAGCCGCAAGATCAGGCACGAGTCGCGCGCACTCAGGGCTCGATAGACAGTTCGGATGCTCCCACCATCGAAAGTCACCGAAGTGGTCGCCCACGTCATCGATTTCAGCGCTCATACTGTCGACAGGATACGGGCAAGCTCTGACGGCGGTAGTCACCAGTGTGAGGACGGGGCGATCTCGCGCAGTGGTCGGATTCGCTGAGGCGTTCGCGCCCCCGGAGACCGATCCGGGCTTCGGGTCGCTGGCCCGACGAGTGGGTGTTTGACGAGACACAACGCAAAGCATTGTTCGATACTGTCGACGCGTTCGTCGGCATGATGGTCGAATAGCAAGACCATCAGATCGATCCGCGGACCGCTGCCGCACGCGAGACGCAGCCGAGTGTTGAAGTCGATCACGACCACAATCCCGAAGCCGACAACGATGCGAACGGACCAAGTTCCGCATACCACGTGGCCACGGTGGCACGCCTGCAAATTCAACCGGGCGGCCTTTCCGGGCCAGGTCGCCGGTTACTGATACCGCACGCTCGCCGAGATTCCCGCTCGGCGGCTTGAGTCGAAGGTAATGGCGGTGCTCCCCGAGGGCGAACAACTCGACCACGGAAACCGTGCGCTTTTCTTGGAGGAGCGAAAGCGGATCAAGGAGCAACCCGTTGGCCCGAGCACTGATCTGTCGGCTTCGGGTCCAGAAGGGATGGTGTGCCGTCCTGCCATCGTCGCGGTATCGATCTGGATCTGACATCCCCTGCCCCCCGGGCTCACGGCGCTCACGGCCGTCCCGGGCTAGAACTGGTACACTCGCCGCCAAGGTCGTTCGACAGATGGACGAGGGATTCCGGCCAAGCACGATTTTCGGGTTCGTGAGAGCGCGCGAACTAGAGGGATCATTTCCGGGCGAGAGTTCGACTGGCGTGTGGATCATCAGTTCGTTAAGAGTTGAGCGCGGGTGGGGAATGGTGTCGGAGGATGAATGGCCGTACCCGCAGCGAGATGCTCCATGGCCACCTCAAGAACCGATCGGCCTCGACCGCAAGGCTCGCTCGAACCGAATTGGCTCGTACCAACGCATCAAAGATCTGCTCGAGTGTCGGTTCGCGCTAAATCGCGGTCCCGTTCAAATTTCAGTCGCAATCACCGACCAATGGCTCAACGCGGCAGGAGGCCGGATCGAGGCACCTCATGAGCCTGCGGAGATCTTAGGAAACCACAGCGTCGTCCTTGTTGGGTACGAGGATCAGAAAAACGTCTTCAAGTTCATAAATTCGTGGGGGACGGGCTGGGGCGACAATGGATACGGAACGCTCCCGTACGAGTACTTTGACCGCTTCTGCTTTGAAGCATACCAACGGCACTTGTACCAGGCGCCGCGGTCACACGTTGATGGCCACGATATCGTCACGATGCAGTGGGCGTTGCGTGACTACCTAAGAAGACCGTTTCTTGTTCACGAAATATATAGCCAGCCCGACGACGAGAATGTCGGCTGGGCATTTGCCTCCGTGAACTCAGGATTTGTCGACGTAGAAGAACTCTTCGTGCGGCCGAAATTCCGACGACGGAAGTATGGGCGCCACCTTCTCGGTAGCCTTCGCGCGACCGCAAAAGCGAATGCGCTCACCCTCAGGGTCTTTCCCTCATGGCCTGACTGCCACCAGATCGAGGCTGTCGAAGGCTTTTTCGCGTCTGAAGGGCTCGTCCTAACAGAACCCGGCGTCCAGTGGGCACCTTGTGCGGCAGTGGCGCGTATAGCGCAGTTTGAAATCCCGTCGCCGCCGGCTTACGCGCGAGCGCGGGACATGCCGATCGCCAAAATCGTTCCGCTCGCTGACGATGCTGAATGGGAGGAGTCTGAGTCCGTTGGACAGCGCGTACGACCAACAACCCTCCTGCGCGACATCAACCCGCACGAGCCAATTGTCTTCGTCCTCAGCGATTGGAACGCCGCCGATGCGCTCGTCGACCGCGTAAGTGATGTAGTCCTCGACCAAGTCGTAGGCACTCGCATCCCCTTGGTGTTCGTCGTTGACGACGTGAGCCTCCCCGAGGAGGAGAGCCACCATCAAGCGCTTGCCCGCCTGGCCGATGCGGGGGCAGTGCTAGTCGTTCCAGACACCGAGGTTGAACGGCAGATGGCACGCGTCGCGCCCATGAAACTCGTCGAGAATCACCTACTCGTTGCGCTCACGCACAGCAGCCAGCAGTCCTTTCATCTAGACAGCCCGTCGCAGTTCGATGGATACGAGGCCTTTGGGCATGCCGTAACTAGGCTTTCGAACGAGAGTCTCGCAGCGATTCTCGGCACGCGTGATCAGGACGAATAACTCGATGCCACAGCTGCTGCGTGCACACGAAATTTCCGAATACATCTTTAACGTCGCTGATGTCACCTACCCGGTGAGCATCCGCGATCAAATGAATCGAGCCGCGTGGCTCGTTCGAAAGGCTCACGACCAGGGCTTCTTCGGCCCGCGACGGGCACGTGAGTTTAGGAAGTTGCTTGTTTGCGGTGCTGGAGCAGCAGGCGTTACTGCCGCGTTGGAAGCTCTGAGCTTAGGGGTCGAGACCGTCCTAGTGGAGCGCGGACCTGCGCCCTTTGCCCGACAGCGCCGATGTACATCAAGATGGATTGATCCTGTTCAGTATGATTGGTCTGCGCCCCATTGGACGCTGGCGAGGTATCCGCACGCCGGGCCACCGATGCCTTTACCGTGGTCAGCCGATCGGTCACACCGGCTTGCACTCGCATGGCTCATGTCCTTCTTAAGAGCAGCGAAGAATCCACTGCTCTCATTTCGGAGCAATGATCGCATCATTGACGTCCCGCAGCAGATCCGTTCGGTCGGCCCCGCATCGTCGGTTCTGGGACTGCGTGTGACGTTCCAGACCGGGTTGACTGACGTCTTTGGAATGATGTTGTGGAGCGTTGGATTTGGCGAGGAGCGACGGACTGCCCCACCAAGTCATACCGGGTTTGCATTTTGGGACTCTGATCCATTTGAGCATCCCAATTGGGGCGTCCGAGGTACGGATCCACGCGCCGTTGTATCGGGCGGCGGTGATGGCGCACTGCAAGACTTTATTCGCCTGAGTACGGGGCGTAAGTCGGCGCTCGATGCCATGGAGGAAATTCGCAAGGCAGGCTGGTCTATCCCGGATCGACAACGGCACTTTCTCTACGTGGAGGAAGACCAAGCGCAACGCGCCCTGCTCTGGTGCCGACCCTCATCGCTCGATGAACATCGAGTTCTCGAACGACTTCATGCTTCGTACGTATCGACCATCGACGAACTAAGCACCACCCACCCAGACAGCGCACGGCTCATCGTGGCGGTGCGCCGGCTGATCACCCAACGTTCCGTCAGCCTTGTGCACCCTTGCTCGCATCTCGCTCGTTGTTACGGTTTGAATCGCTTCGTCGCACTTCTCCTCGAACGGATCGCTCGAATTGATGGCCTCAATGTGGCCAGGATGCCGCAGCGGGGTCTCAGCCGCACGCACTCGGCCAGTTGCGCCAATCAGCCCTGGGCGTGTCACGGTGTGACCCACGATGTCGAACTGGAAGCGCGGCCCTCATGCACGATGAAGGGGCCTGTAGCATCCACGGAGAGACTGCAGGCAGAGGTCGTTGTCGTGAGGCACGGCATTATCCCGAACGCGGACTTTGAGAATATGCCGATGGCGCTCGCACGACAGATCATGCCGTACCACCTGCCCTGAACCACAATTGTGTCTGGGGTTGGCGCTCCGGACCGAAGCTAACGCTGTAAGGAGGTTACGACGGACAGTAGCCTTTCATCGACGAATGACCTCCACACCTTAGATAACGTGACGGATTAATCCACGACGCTCACAAGCTCGTGCTTGAGGGACCTGCGCGCCGCCGCCGCACGACACGACTGTGTGTGCCGCCATCATCGTCTCCACAGCCCCTGCTGGTCACGCGTCACTCTCGTTGCTGCCGGTTACATGCGCCGGCGACGCAGGATCCTGCCCGCAATTAATCCCCTACCTGCTTTCGTTCCATCGAGAGGTGTTCGATCACCTCGAATACACTGAGGCAGTGCGGAGGTTCGTCACGACGCACATCCGGGCCCGTAGGCGCGGCCCTCGAAGAGGATCAAATGAAGGAACAGCGAGCCCAGATCAAATGACGGCGCCCGGCCGCGCACCTCGCGTTCGACTAGTGGCAGCAGCACGCGATCGCGGAGTGTCATCCGTTCTCCCATTTCGAAGCATTACACAAGATCCTCGTTGCTCGCGGTACACGTGAGGCTTGCGGGTACTGGCGATAGAGCGTAGCGCCCGATCGTTTGCCTTCTCGTTCCCGTGAAACGGACAAACGACGACGGCGGTATGCCCGAACCGTCACCGCCTCCTTCACCATTGTCCAGCGCGTCAGGAAGGTACCGGTCGACGTCCGCTGCAGCCCGCAGCGTATGTCGGACGATTTGCTTGGCTCCAACCTCTCTCTTCGCTCGTCCTTGCGTTCCCACAGATAACGATCGGTCGACGGGCCCAACTCCTACTCGATCTGATCGAATCGCTCGTGCGCAAAGTCGCTACACCTTCAGCCCTGCTCGGAGTTCGCGTGATGTCGCATCCTCGTGACCGTAGACGACGAGCGTGAGATCCTTGGCGACGATGATGTTCGGCCTTCACAATTGGCGGCGGTTTTGGTGTGCTCGTGAAGACGCGTATTGGCTCGGCGCCGACGGATTTCTTATCGATCCTGAAACAGAAGTCGGTCGTCACGCACATGACGTGAGCTCTCTCGAGCAGCTCGAACACCTCTCGCTTCTCGCGCTGCTCGGTGAGCCGGGAATCGGAAAGTCTACGATCTTACGTCAGGAGCAGCGGCGGCTTCGCGAAGCCGGCTTCCGCGCCGAGGTGATCGATCTTTCACGCGCGGGATCACCACAGCAACTCCAGCAGGCGCTCGCCTCGGCCCCCGACTATCTCTTCTTAGATGCCCTGGACGAAGGCGTTGCGCGAGACCCTGCACTCATTTCGGCGCTGATCGCCATATTCGATCAACACGACCTCTCGACGTTTCGCGTGCGTATCACATGCCGCACACTCGAATGGCCCGCCGAGCTGGAGCGATACCTTCGGGGACGTGCCGATCCGGACGCGCTTGGTGTCTTTGAACTTCTGCCATTGCGCCGGGCAGACGTTGTTCTTGCAGCAACCGATGACCAGCTTGATAGCGAGGCGTTCGTAGAACAGGTGAAGGCACGCGACGCATCCGCCTTGGCGATACGCCCGCTGACACTTCGCTTCTTGCTAGCAATATTCGCGGCGGATGGAACCCTTCCGCACTCGAAGGTCCGGCTCTTTGATGAAGGCACGCTGATCCTCTGCACAGAGGAAGCAGCCTTGCAGAGAGGCCATTACCACCGCAACCCCGACGTCTTTCGGCGGCGCGCGATCGCGGCACGTCTAGCGGCAGCGAGCACGTTTACGAACAGAGATACGATTGTGCGAGACGCGGTCGAAGATCCCTGCGCATTGCCAGCAAGCGTCGCGATTGGTCGCGAGCAACTGCCAAACGCAGAGTACGTGATCGACCCAGCTGCGCTCGAAGACGTTCTCGTTGGAACGGCGCTCTTTACAGGACGAACCGCCACTGTGTTCGCCTGGAATCATCAGACATATAGAGAGTTCTTGGCGGCTTGGTATCTGGCTCAGCATGACTTTGACGCGCAGAAATCGGAGGCCCTGTATTTCTCAACTGGGAGTCGACGCATCCCTAGTCCTCTCCGTGAGGTCGCAGCTTGGCACGCAGCTTTCGAGCCGAGCCTTTTTGACCTCATCGTAAAGAACGACCCGCAAGTGTTGCTTCGAAGTGATAGCGCCGCGTCGACCGAATCCCGCGCACAGCTCGCAACCTCGCTGCTCGCTCGCTTCGCACGATTCGAAGCGACCGATAGCTGGAGTCAGCGCCTCGACTATCAGAAGTTGGACCATCCCGAGCTTGCACATCAGCTCCGTCCCTACATCACGACACGCAGTGAAAACCTGATCGTTCGCAGAGCCGCAATCGAAATCGCTCGCATGTGCTGCGTCACCGCCGTTGCCGACAACTTGATCGCGGTCTTGCTGAACAGCGAGGACGACATCCATTTGCGTGAATGCGCCGCGCATTCACTAGCGTCTCTCGGCGGCGAAGCAATCCGCACAACGTTTACCGCGATCCTACAAGCCGGTATCGCCCACGATCCTAACGATGAGATTCTAGGAACGCTGCTGCGCCATCTATGGCCGTCGCACATTGATGTCCCGAGCCTCTTTCAGCACATGCGGACGCCGAGGCGTGACGACTACTACGGAGCTTATCAGGGGTTTCTTGCCGAGTTGCCTGGACGTCTGGCGCCCGACCAATTGGTTCCTGCTCTTGAGTGGACGGAACGATTGGGTACTCAGAGCGACTTCCATATTCAGCAAGTCCAGGCCGAGTTCATCGACCGGGCAGTTCAGCTCGGAGACCGCGATGAGATTCGACCGGTCCTGGTCCGCCTGATTCGTGCGTCGCTCCATGAACGTCGCGGCGCCTGGTACGCCGACCGAACCGTAAGGCGAGACCGAACGGCGCGAACCTTCACGGTGTCCACCCGCAGACACATCGCCTACACGCTCATTTGCAGCGTTGATGACGACCGGCTTGCTACCGAACTAATCTACTTCACGCCTCCACTACTCACGCCAGATGATATCCAGTGGCTTACGAACCTCGTACCCTCGTCTAGCGAATCACTTCAGCGCTCGCTCGCTCGGTGCGTTTCGGCACTCTACGCTCGCTTCGGCTATCCTCTCGACGTCGATGACGCTGATGCGGTCGTGTCGGTGGAGGCACGCGCCTTTGTTGAACTGATAGAGCCTTGGGTTCGCGCAGTCGACCTCTCGTCTCCTGAGGCAAAGGAGGCAGAATCGAATTGGCGCAGATTCAATCGAACCATGGCCGACAACTCCGACGACGACGTTTCTGATGCAGATGAACTCGGCGAACCATCTTTCGCGTCGATTGTGACCGATGCGATCGGGAGAGTTGAGCGTGGCGAGATTGGCGCATGGGTCAGGCTGTCTGCGTGGGCAGATCACTTTCCCAAGCCAATAACGGACCACCCGGAGTGGAGCGCGCTCGAACCTGGAAAACGCCAACGCATCGTGTTCGCCGCGCTCCGCTATCTTGAGAGTCAGCCTCCCCCTGATCCCTCGTGGGTAGATGCGACAAATGAGATTCCGTGGACCGCAATTGCTGCGCGCTCGGCGTTTCAAATCGTCGCGACGGAGTGTCCCGCCCTCTTGGACTCCTTGAGCTCCGCAGTGTGGCGTCGCTGGATCCCAGTATTGGTCTCGTTCACGCTGCCCAACATCTCTCCACCAGCGCGTTGTGAGCTCTTCAATCGTTGCATCGCATTTGACGAACTGCCCGCAGCTATCCTTCGAGTCGGACGACGAGACAGTCGGCCCGGCCGCTACGCGACCTTTCTCTCGGAACTCCCTGACCCTCTGCCCGAACAGCTGCACGAGCCTATTTTACAACTCCTTCCTGAGCTTCAAGACGAGGCGTTCGAGAACGCGCTACAGCTCTTGCGTCGGGCCAGGTGCGAGGAGGCTCGTGAGATTGCACGTGTCACAGTCCGCGAGCTTCCACCGGCACGAGCTGCGCGCGCAGCGCGTGCGGCGCTTCCATTCGACGCGAGCCTGTGGTCGGTGTTGATCGATAGGGCGCGCACACACGCCGAGTTCGTCGACGGGTTCGCGCCCCTAGTGGCGCATCGCGAGGACATGCGCGCCGATGTCTTTGCCACGATTGCCGTGCAGGATGCCGCAACCCTACTTGACATAGTCCTGCAGCAGCATCCGAACGACGACGGCTATCGCGGCCCCCGTGGCGCTTACACCGTGCTGGACTATGTCGAGAGACTCAAGAGCTCACTGCTACGGCTCCTGCGTGAGAATCCGACAGATGACAAGATCCGAGCGTTGGAATGGCTTCAAGAGCGACATCAGAACGTGGTGATGTTTCGAATCATCCTCTTGGAAGCGCGGAACCGGCACGTCGACGACGCGTGGGTACCCTTAACAGTCGATCAACTGACGAATGTGCTCGCGGTCGAGGGTGACAACGAGAACGCGCCAACCATCGATGCGTTGCCAAAGATTGACTTCGTAACGCCACAACGTCGCGACGTAGACCAAGCAGAGCTAGTTGCCATTCTTGGCGGAGTACAAGTTGTGGCGCAGACGGTCACGGTCACCGAGACCGCCGCGCTCCAATCGGTGATGCGACCTCTCGTTGGAGCGTCTTCGCTTGTGGTCGGGAGTCTCGGAGTGGCGACCTACACCGTTGGCGCGATTGGCAGGTATGCCGTTGCGCATTTCCAAAGCGACATGGGGATCGAGGCGCCGAACGCGGCAGCACTCGCGACGAATGACGTGCTCCGAGATATTCAGCCCAAAGTAGTCTTCCAAGTCGGAATCGGTTTTGGCCTAAAGCAGGCTAAGCAGCGACTTGGCGATGTTCTTGTGGCTCAACACATCACGAGCTACGCAATGATCGCGATGCGCCCCGACACTATCGAGGAGCGCGGCGAGACGCTGCGCGGTGACGTCACTTTGATTGAGCGCATCCGAGCCCATGCGCGAACGTGGAACGTGTTGCGAGATGACAAGACGAGCGTCGCGGTTCACGTCGGCCAAATGCTGTCCGGTCCTGTTCTCGTCAACAACAAGGCGTTTCGCGATGGGCTCGTTGGACGGTTTCCTTCAGCCATCGGTGGCGAGATGGAAGGTACTGGTGCATACGCGGCCGCCGCACGCAATCGGGTACCTACGTTGCTGCTTAAGGGTATTTGCGACTGGGCAGACGATCTTAAGGACGATCGCGCACAAGCGTTTGCTGCCTTCACCGCAGTGGACCTGTTCCGCTACGTTCTCGACAAGCCGGACGCCCTTGCTTCACTAGGAGTGATATCGGATCGAGAACGAGCAGACCGAACGCTAGTTACCCCCTGACGCCAACAATGCAGCGTCGCCGCTAAGTCGGGGCAGGACAAACGGGAAAAGCAAGCGGTCATCTGGAGAGGAGGCGCGCGTCCAATTTGTCTGGCGAGAATGGCTCCGTCATCGTCGCGAGTTTCAGGAGCGCCTTCCGCAGGATCGTTCGAGTCTCGACTTCGATGTGGGAAAGCGTCTCGCTCTCGCTGGCGTTGTGCACGCCGTGAACCACTCGTGACCGATGATCGTACGACTGTTTTACGAGTTCATAAAGGCGGGTTCGGTCGGCTCCATCCTTCCCCAAGAACTCTGCAATTCGCAGGGCTGCGCGGAATTTCAGCTCGCCTTGGTTACCGCCCCGGCTAAGAAACATGGACTCCAGTCCGATCCAGTAGTCGACGAGACGATCGTCGACGGCATTGCGCACATGCGATTCGGCGAATCGTTTTAGCGGAAGCGAGAAATGTTTGTCGGACCTGGTCTTCTTGTAGATGTCCCTCAACAGGACGACATCCTCGTTTCGAAGGGTGACGGGTACTGACGGCGACGCGAGTGCCATCGGGTGACCTGTATGCATGTGGAGGTGAGTGAGGCTGCGTATTTCATGAAATGTGAGCAGCCTGTCGGCCGAACAATCCAAGGCGAGACGCATGCAGGCGATCGAATCGCGAGCGCGTTGATCTAGCTCTTGCGCCACAAGAGCGACTTTCCGTGAGTGTCACGGGTCTCTTTCATCGCGAAGGCTGCGGATGTCGCGATCGCGCAGGTTGCGTGGGAGAGGAGCGGCGACTGATAGCTCGAGTTATGCAGGTCTTCGAGCTCTGCTACTGTGAGCTGCCGGACGCTCAAGTTGTCGTCGAGCTCGACAGACGACATCTCCAATCGGACGCCAAGCACAGGCGTAACTATCCGCTGTTGGATGTACATCGCCCGCGGCGCCATTCCGAGGAACGCGGCGAGTAGCTCTTCGAAAACAGCTTTGTCCCAGCGAAGCGTCCCCGCTGCATCCCTCGTTCGTTCGGCGTAGGGCAACACAAGGTCTTCGACGATTCGCGCGAGCTGCATGTATGCGGGCGTTCTGCAGAACCCGAGATAGAGATTCCACGGACCTGTGCCCCCGAGCGCGTAGCCCGCGTCGACGACCCGGACATACTGGAGATAGGATGGCGACGCTTCGACGTGCTGCGCCAAGGCTCGTGGGTCGATGGCGCGGGTCGCGGAGTACATGATCGAAGCGGAGTCGACCCTGCTGATCCCAAGACGCGCGTGCGTTGGTAGAGACGGCAGTTTTTCCACCAGGTCGCGGATGAGCCCCTCCAGCGGCTCACTGATCAGATGGAGTGATACGCGTGGTTCAACGAACTCGCTCGACTTCATGAGGCAATCCCCGCTCGGACAACACAGGCATAATGCCACCAACCAGTGATCACTTCGATCGAGCGCCCACCCTCGACGCAAATCGGCCAAGAATCGGTCTCAAGTTCTTTGCCACGGTTTTGCCACGGCGACGGGAGCCAGCTCCAATCAGCGGTCTTGGACGGGAGGAAGCAGCGGGACAACTACGCGAAAGGTGTGCAGGCCATCGACTTCAAAAGTTGATTGGAACCCTTCGCCATAATTCGACTCCCGCCGCCTCCACCATTTCTTAGCCAGTTTGCGACCTGAACGGGGCGAGCCCCGCGATCACGAACTGCGTCATCGTGCGAAACGTGATGTCGGCGTGTTTCGGGAACCGACCCGATGCCTCGCCCGCCGCAAACCCGAGGGCGAGCGTGCTGATCACACGCTCGACATGTTGGAGGTGCTGCTCCGCGATGCCAGCGGAACGCAACACCGCGTAGATCCGGTCGACCCGGGCGCGCGAGCTCGCCGTGATCGCCGGCCGCAGCAACAGGAGCGGGAACACCGCGGGATGACGGCGTGCGGTCATGCGCAACGCATTTGCGGTCGCGACCAACTGCGCATCCCAACTGCCGGCTCGAGCAGCCGGCAGCTCGTCGAGCAGCTTCTCCACCAAGCCATCCAGCAGGTCGGCCTTGCTCGCGACGTGGCGATACAGCGCCATCGGCGTGACCCCGAGTTTGCTCGCGACGGCTTGCATCGTGACCGCTTCGAGGCCGCGCTTGTCGGCAAGTGCGAGGCCCGCTGCGAGGACCACTTCGCGATCGATCGTCGGGGGACGAGGCATCGACTTTATTAGTATACGCTGTATACTTTCAGAGTGAAGCGGCTGTGGCACTTGATGTGGTTGGTCCCCGTCCTGTTGTTCGGCTTCTTGTGGATGCGCGCCGGCTTCGATGCTCGCTACATGATCCGCGTGTTGTGGCATCGCGATTCGAGCACCAGCGACTACCGCTGGAAGGACTCGCGCGTGATCCCCGCGTCATCGCACCCACGCCCCCGGCCCGTCGGTACCTGCCCTGCCGGTGTGGTGGATCCAGACCTTGCGACCAGCGGTGCGCTCGCGTTCGTCGCGATCAAAGACGGCACGCTCTTGTGCGAGTGGTACGGCAATGGTGGCTCGCAAACCACGCCAGCTGCCGCGTTCTCGATCTCGAAGGTCGTCACGGCGCTCGTGCTCGCACGCGCGGTCGATGCGCACGCCGTGAGCTACGAGGCACCGATCACTCGCTACATCCCGGAGCTCGCATCGCGCGATCCGCGGTTCGAGCGCGTCACGCTCGGATCGCTCGTCGACATGCGGTCCGGTATCGGATTTGATGAAGCCACGCACTTCCCGTGGGTCGATGGCGATTCGCCCGCGGTCTATTACGCGACCGACCTCGCACACACGGTCACGACCAAGCCGGTGATCGCCGAGCCGCCCGGGACGTTTCTCTACAATGACTACGCGCCGAACCTGATCGGTGTCGCGCTGCAGCGCGCGGGCGTGCAACCGCTCGACGGCGCGCGGGCGCTGTGGGACGAGCTCGGTGCCGAGGATCCGGCGCTGTGGAGCGTCGACGATCGCGGCTTCCCGTGGCTCGAGAGCGGATTTGTCGCGACCGCACGCGATCTCGCGAGAGTGGGCGAGCTCTTGCTCGGGCCGCCCTCGACGTATGTGACGCGCACACGCGAGGCAACTCCGATCGCCGAGACGTTCGGCGACGTTGCGATGGGCTATCACGACGCGTGGTGGCGGCTCGACGATGACTTCGTCGCGATGGGCCGCCATGGCCAGGTCATGGTGGTCGCGCCGAAGAACCGCGTGGTGCTCGTGCGCTTGGGTCTGTCGGGGCATCCCGAGACCAACGTCTCGATCGCTCGGCGCCTCGCGCATATCGCTTCGACGCTGTAGCGCACCACTGGTCATGGTCAACCGGCGGGAGGCGATCAAGACTCTCGGCGCTGACGAGTTGTGGTGACGCAGCGCAAAGCAGTTAGGATCGGCCGATGGATTGGGGCGCCTGGAGCAGAGAAACCGTTTCCCTGATGGCGAGGCGTACCCGCGAGCTCCTCGAGCGGAACGAGATCCCGCGCGGTAGCACGTATCACTGGGATCTCGACGCCGGTTCCATGGTTGTAAACGGCGTGACGTTCCGGTTAACCGCGGTGGGAACAGCAGTCGGCAATTCGTTTCTATGGGCCTGGGCCAATCCTGCGATACCGGACACCGCCAAGGTCGGTCTCGACAAGGTTCGACAGTTCGGCATCGAACATGACCTTGGTTTGTTGGCAGAGGAATGCTCACCCGGAGGTCTGGCTCGAGCGAAGGAGTGCGTCGCGATCGCAGGACGCGTTCTAGACGCGCACGGGATTTGGATCGACGCGACTGATGACGGGCACATCGTGTTCGTTCTGCACGAGATGCTGGATTGATGGGCTGCGAATCGCGTCGTAGTCAGCCACGCGTCATCGGCGTAGCCGTCTTGTTCGCGTCTGCTCTCGCGCTCCTGTCACCCGGTTGACGATCTCGGCGAGGGTCGCGATCAGCTCCTCGGCTGAATGTTCGGCCGGGGGACGCAGCACCGCCTCGAGCACCGCAGCGCCAGTCATCGTGGCCAGCAGGTAGATCATCGCGTCCGGCAAGGGCGGCGTACCGACACTCGCGCCGAGGTCGCGCGTAGAGCGCGCGAGCGCGAGCAGCATCGTGCGCGCGTTATCCACCGCGGGGATCTCCCACAAGAACGGGACCTCCTGCACGATCACCGTGACCACGCCGCGACGCTTCGCGACGGCTGCGTACATCGAGCCGAGCCATGCCTCGAGGGCGACCTGGGGCGGTGACGTGGTGATGAGCTGCGCACTTCGGCCGAGATCCGCGAGCAGGTCCTCGAGCACGTGGCGCACGATCTCTGCGACCAGCGCGTGCTTGTTGGGAAAGTATTCGTACAACGACGCGATGCCGACGCCAGCGAGCTCGGCGACGTGATTCGTGGTCAGGGCCTCGTACCCTTGACGCTCGAGAATCCGAGCACCTGCCTCGAGGATCGCGCGGTACGTACGTCTCGCGCGCTCCTGCGTGGGCAGCTTCCGAGGAGACAGCGTGGGGAGTGCGCGATTCTTGGCCATGGTCCGAATCCGAGTAGAACCGAGCTTTTACTCGGATTATGGTTGTAGCATGCAGCAGCGCCCAACCGTCGATTCGCTCGCGCGCGTCGGCGACTACCGCCGGCCTTCACTACGCAGTCAGCGCAGGCTGTTCCAGTGGGTGGTCGGCTCCGACCCACAGCCCACGGACGCCCAGGTCGAGGAGCTCAAGCGCTACATCGTCATGGGCGATCCTCTCGCCGACGCAGTGGTGGAGCTCTACAAGTCGCTGCCCGGCGGCCAGGGCCGAGCACTGCTCGATCAGGCGCTCGCACACGGCATCGCCAGCATCGACGCGCCGCCGCAAGCGCTCTCGGACTTGTTCGCGCAGGTCGATCACGAACCGATCTGGCTCGACCGCGACAAGCTGGCGCTCGCGTGCCAGGTGTCGCGTCGCGTGGGGCCGTGGGGCGAGCTCTCGCTACGCAACTTGTCGCTGATGGGCGGCTATCTGGGCGCGGCAGCGGCCAAGCCCCTGGTCTTCACGGGCCAGCTCGAGCGCGTGACGCAGCGCCGCCTCGTCGAGACCGGCAAGTTCTGGATGGACGTGACCACGATCGGCGGTCTCGAGCGCTTCGCCGAGGGCTTCAAGAGCTCGGTGCGCGTGCGCATCATGCACGCGCAGGTGCGCGCGATGCTGCTCTCGTCGGGCAAGTGGGATCCCGCGTGGGGGTATCCGCTGAATCAAGCCGACTCGATGGCGACCATCCTCGAGTTCTCGTCGATCTACATGTTCGGTCTGCGCGCGCTCGGGTTCCTGTTCAGCAAGCGCGAGCGCGAGGCGATCGTTCATCTGTGGCGCTACGTCGGCTACCTCATGGGCGTGGACGAACGCATCCTTCCCACGTGCGAGGACGACGCGAACCGGGCCATGTATCTGATGTCGGCCACGCTGCCGCCGTCCGACGACGACACGCGCGCGCTGGGGACTGCGCTCGCCGACGTGCCGCTTCACGCGGCCGGCGACGGCTGGTTCCATCAGAGGTTGGCCAGAGTCGAGCGCATGCTCCGCATCGGCTACACGCGTTACGTCCTGGGCGACCACGCCGGCGACGCGCTGGGTCTGCCGCGCACCGTCGCCAAGTACGTCTGGCCCGCTCAGGTGCCGCTGCGGTTCGGGTTCGAGCTGGTGCGCGCCAGCGTGCCGCCCGTGAACCGGCTGGTCACCAAGCTGGGCGAGCGCTTGGCCGAGCGTCAGTTCCCGAAACAGGTCGAGCGAACCCGCGCAGACACCTCGTTTTCGCCGGTCAGTCAGCTCTCGCGCTGATGCAACTCTAATTACGATCATCATTTCATGGATGCCGCTCAGCCGACAGGACTTCACTTTTTGAGTGCTTGCGAAAGGCCACCAATGATGGAATGATGACCATCATGCGATACCCCGACGGCCACAAGGATGCGGTTCGCGACCGGATCGTCGAAGCCGCATCGCGCGCGCTACGGCAGCACGGCCTCGAGGGAATCGGGATTCCGGCACTGATGAAGCTCGCCGGTCTCAGTCACGGGGGCTTCTACGGGCACTTCGAGGATCGCGACGAGCTCGTCGTGGCCGCGGTCGAGTATGCAGCCCAGGAGACGGCCAGCAGCGTGTTCAAAGAGGGAGCGTCGATCTCGTCGATAGCGGATGCTTACCTCTCGGTGCGCCACTGTGAGCGGCGTGAGCACGGCTGCGTCGTCGCGGCGCTTGCAGCGGAAAGCCCACGGCAGCCGGCGAGCGTTCGCCACGCGTTCGGTCGAATCACACACGGCTTCCTGGCGCTCGTCGAGCGGGCGCTGCACTCGCAACGTCCGAAGTCACCTCCGAGCGACGACGCGCTCGCCGCGGCTGCGACGATCGTCGGCGCTATCGTCCTCAGCCGATCCGTCGAAGATCCGGCCCTCGCGGAGCGAATCCTCGTATCGGCGAAGAAAGCGGTTACCTCTCGCGCTTGATGGCGTGGCGATCAGCGGCGACCGCTCGCTGCTTCGCTCGTTCCCACGTTGAACCCGAGGAGGGTCTTCATGTCTACGGATTTGCAGCATCGGTATGGGCCCTGGGCAATCGTTACGGGCGCGTCCGACGGCATCGGGCGTGAGTTCGCGTTTCGTCTCGCGGAACGAGGCGTCCACGTCGTGCTGGCGGCGCGCCGCCAGTCGGTGTTGATGGAGCTCGCGGATGAGCTTTCCACGACACACGGGATTCAGACTCGCGTCGTCGCCGGAGATCTCGCGACACCGACGGGTATCGCCGAGCTGCTGCGCCTGACCGCCGACCTCGACGCCGGGCTGCTCGTGGAAGCTGCGGGCTTCGGCACATCCGGCGCCTTTCTCGATCTTCCGCTCACGGCGGAGCTAGCGATGGTCGATGTCAACTGCCGTGCGGTCGTCGAGCTCGCGCATGGATTCGCTCGCCGCTTCGAGCAGCGCGGTCGTGGCGGCATCGTCCTCATGAGCTCGCTCCTTGCCTTCCAGGGCGTGCCACGAGCCGCTACGTACGCCGCGAGCAAAGCATTCGTACAGTCGTTTGCCGAAGGGTTACGCATCGAGCTCGCCGCGAAGGGGATCGATGTCATCGCATCAGCGCCCGGACCGATTCACAGCGGCTTCGCCCATCGCGCTGCGATGACGATGGGGTTCGCGCAGACGCCGCGACACGTGGCAGGGGCCACCTTGGAGGCTCTCGGCAAGCGGACGACCGTCCGTCCCGGGTGGCTCTCGAAGTTGCTCGAGGTTTCGCTCGCGATGCTTCCGCGCGGTGGTCGCGTCCGCGTGATGAAACGCGTGATGGCCAAGATGACGAGCCGTCCGCCAGCGCAACTGCCGGCGCCATGATGTTCGATCGCGTCGATCGCTCAGCCACCCTGGTGAAGCGACTCGCGGAGCACGTACGCCAACCGGGCGGTCATGCCCACGTCGGCGGGATCGCGCCAACGCTGCATGCGTCGAGCGCGGAGCTCGTTCGAGATCTCGCGGCCACGCTCCGTCGCGTGATGATCGTGGCGCGTTCCTTTCTCGGTATTGCAGGAGGCGCAAGCCACGGCCAGGTTCTCGAGCTCGTTCCCACCGCCGAGTCCCGTCGGCCAGATGTGCTCGAGTGTTGCCTTGCCATGCGCGCGTCCATCGTTTCCGACGACGAGCTTGGTGTTGCAGTGAATGCACTTACCGACCCAAGCAACGCTTCCATCGATCGTCACGCGATCGAACGTTCGATCGGTGACCGCTGCCGCGAGGAGTAGAAGGTGGCGACGCGACACTCGCGCTGCTTAGCACGCGAGCGCGCTGTAACCGAGACCGTTCGAAGCGCTCTAACGGTGCACACAAAACGGAGCACCCAATGATTCGCACTACAGTTCTCGCAGTCGTCGCACTCGTCGCCATCGCGTTCACACCCGCCACAGTTCGCGCGGAGCCCAAGAAAGACATCGTCGACACCGCCGTCGCGGCAGGCAACTTCAAGACGCTCGCCACGGCGCTGGAGAAGGCCGGGCTTGTCGATACGTTGAAGGGCAAAGGACCCTTCACGGTCTTTGCGCCCACGGACGAAGCCTTTGCGAAGATCCCGAAGGCAACGCTCGACGCGCTCCTCAAGGACAAGAAGAAGCTCACCGCGGTGCTCGCGTATCACGTCGTCTCCGGCAAGGTGATGGCCGCTGACGTCGTGAAGCTCACGACCGCCAAGACCGTCAACGGACAGTCCGTCACCATCAAGGCGAGTGGTGGCACCGTCAAGGTCAACGATGCAACGGTGACAAAGACGGATATCGAAGCCTCCAACGGTGTCATCCATGTGATCGACACCGTCCTCCTGCCGAAGTGATCAGCCGCCGCCCTACATCACTGCTGGTAAGTGATGCTGTACACGCCTTTGGCAATTCCCGAAGGCGGCTTCGGGAACTGCCACGAGCGAACGGCTGCGAGGACGCAGCCCGCGACCTTGACGTTCTTGATCATCGACGACATCTGGCTCCGCACGACCTTACCCGCTGCGTTGACCTCGAACGAGATCGAGAGCTCACCGCGCAACGCGTTCGAGCCCTCGCACTTCGCGAGTTGCGCGGCGTGATCGCGAGCGACGAGCGAGACGGTTGCTGGAGACAGCGCCATCACCGTGGGCTCGAGAACCACTGCTGCCGGGGTAGGTGCAGCTGCCGGCACCGGCACCGCCGTCGCGATCGCGGGCGCGGGCGGCGCTGGGACTGGCGCCGGCACCGGTTCTGGTTTCGGCATCTCCTTCACGACCGACACGGGCGCAGCGGGCTCGGCGACCGCGACGGTCACGGGCTTGTTGTGCGGCTGGATCCGCGCGGGAGCTGCCGGCGTCGCATGACTCGCGACGGTCTTGGCCGGCGCCTTCGCCTCTACGGGCTCCACGCTCGCGTCGGGTGGGAGTTGAGCGGCGGCCGGAGCTTGATGGACCTCGGCCTTCGGCGCCACCGGCGGCGCTACCGTTGGCGCTCGTGCAGGCGTCTCGACTGCAGCGGCCGCGCTCGTCGTTAACTTCGGCGAGCCGGCACGACTCCACACGCCGATGCCGGCGAGCGCGACCGCGACCGGCGCCGCGATCAACAACGCCTTCTTGTGGCGCCGGAGATCGAATGACCGCTCACTCGGTGGCGCGGCTTGTTGCTCCCACGCGACCGGGGTGCCAACACGACTATCGACCATGCGCGAGGGATTGGTTTCAAGCGCTGTCGCGAGCGGAATCGCCGGTCTACTTCCCGTCGCACGCGCATCGACGATAGGAGGCGGCGCGGTGGGCTTGTTACGCGAGCGCGTCGGCTGATCGTGCGTCGCGAACTCGTTGCTCGACCGCAGGTCGCTCCAACTCGTGCTCGAAACGCGTTCGACGTCTCCGGTCTCCAACCAAGGCTCGGAGCGCTCCCCGAATAGCTTCTTCATGTACGACGCGATGCCCGAGGTCGAGGTCGTGAGGTTCGCTTCCTCCGCGAACTGGTCGAGCGCTTGGCGCATCTCCTCTGCGGTTTGGAACCGGCGAGCTCGATCGGTCGCGAGGGCGCGCATGATGATCGAGCACAGCTCGTTCGGCAGATCTGGGCGGCGGACCCGTGGCAGCGGGACCTTGCCGTTCACGATCGCGTCCATGACGAGGTACTCGCTCTCGCCTTTGAACAGACGGGTCGTGGTGGCGAGCTCGTACAACACGACGCCGAGCGAGTAGATGTCGCTGCGACGATCGATCGTCGGCTCGCCTTTGCACTGCTCCGGCGACATGTACGAGGTCTTGCCCTTCAGCGTGCCCGCGCGCGTGTCAGAAGAGCTCGTCGTTGCCTTGGCGATCCCGAAGTCGACCAGCTTCACCGAACCGTCGTAGCCGACGAGAATGTTCGACGGAGTCACATCGCGATGAACGATCTCGAGCTTCTTCTTGTCGGATGCGCGTCGCTCGTGCGCGTAGTGCAGGCCTGCCGCGGCGGCCGAGACGATCGCGAGAACATGCGCGAGCGGAATGCTCTGCTTCTGTTTCGCGACCATGCCCAACATCTTGCGCAGGTCTTCGCCGTGCAGATACTCCATCGCGAAGAAGTACTCGCCATGGTCCTCGCCGATGTCGTGGACCTGGACGACGTTCTGGTGATGCAACGTTGCTGCGAGGCGCGCCTCGTCGAGAAACATGTCGACGAAGTGACGATCCGTTGCGAGCTCCGGCTTGATCCGTTTCAACACGACGTGGCGTTCGAATCCCTCGATGCCCTCGGTTCGTCCGAGCAACACATCCGCCATGCCGCCCGATGCGAGATGTTTGAGGATCGTGTACCGACCAAGCACTGTCGCCATGGTCGCAAATGCTAGGAGCTACCTTCGTCGCACGCAATGCACTGCGGGGCAGCGGTGAGTTAGTGCAACTACATGTCTGCTCGTCGGGACGTGACCGACGTGTAGGCGCCAGGGTTACCGTCGAGTACCGAGAGCCTAGGGCTCGTTCGCGAGATCCGCATGGATGCGCTCGCTGCGAATGACAATCGGGTTCGCCTCGTCGCCGACCAGCTTCGTCACCGGTGACCTCACGAGCATGCCGGCAACGGTCACGGTCGAACCGATCTCGACGACGGTCTCTTCGCACCTCGACGTGCTCGCGTTCGCGTCGTTGCGGCCGACCTCGGCGAGCAGCTTTCGTACATCGGCCGATTTCGGTGGCGATGCGGGCGCGATATCGAGCAGCGCGTGGGTCGCTTCGACGAGCAATTTCTTGCCGTCCTCTTCGATCGTGAACGGTTTGATCTGGAGCTTCTCGACCATCTCGCCGCGCGGGCTGCGCCCTCGCCGTGCGAGCGCACGCACGTGCAACACGACGCATCGGCTCTCCCCGAGCGGCGACACGAACCGCTCGCCCGCCTCCTTCGTGTGGACCTTGCCCGTGATCTTCACGAGGGCACCGTCACCCGAGTCCGCGTCGAGCCACTTCGCCTCCGCCATGCGCTTGCGAGCCGGCTCGCGCGACCGTCCGGGCATCCGCAGGACGATGGCCTGGACGAGCGAGTACAGGAGCGAGAGACCAGCGCCGATGAAGATGATGATCCGGATGTTATTCACGCGAGAGCCCTCCGCGAGGGTCGCATGAATACGCGAAGTCGGAATCACACCGCTTCGGCGATCAGCACACCGACCTGCAACGGGTCGCCCGCATGCGCTCCGTGTTCGACGCGCTCGTGCGCGCTGACGCCGCTACCGTTTGAAAGGTTAAATCGCTCTGCGCGTGGCAGGCCAAATGCCACGTCGAGGCGATTCGCTCTCGAACATGCGCGCGCAAGTCGCCTGAACAACGCAGCGCCTCTGGCCTACGAGGTGCACTGGTCGAGGGCAATGAAGAACCTACTCGCTCTTTCGCTACTCGCACTCGTCTCCACGGCAACCGTCGCCTCGGCCGATCAGCCGGGAAAGCACCCCGCGTACCTCCACGCGCTGAGCGACCTGCGCAACGCGCGCTGGAATCTCCAGCATCGCAAGGGCGATGCCGAGGTGAAGTGGGACGAGCGCCGCGCGATCAAGGATATCGATGCCGCGATCGCGAAGATCAAAGAGGCCGCGATCGATGACGGCAAGAACATCGAAGATCACATGCCCGTCGACGCGAACCTCGATTACAACGGTCGGCTTCACCACGCGCTCGAGGATCTGCGCGCGGCGCACAACGACGTCGACAAGGAAGAGGACAACGAGTACGCGCGCCACCTGAAGCATCGCGCGCTGCAGGACATCGACGCCGCGCTGAATCGCACGAAGGAAGCGCTGTGTAACGCTGGCGATCAAGCTCTCTGCAGGTAACCGATCCTTTCGCGGCTCGGTATGCTCAGCTCCGATGCCCGCCAAGACCGCAAAGCTCCTTCACGCGATGACCGGCAAGGCGAGCCCAGCAAAGGCCGCCGACGGCGACGAGCCGGTGTTCGCGTACATCGCGAGCCTGCCGAAGTCGCAACGCGCGATCGCCGAGCGCATCGATGCGCTCGCGGTCAAGGCATTGCCGAAGCTCCAGCGCGCCGTGAAGTGGGGCATGGCGTACTACGGCGTCGATGGCGGCTGGTGCTTCTCGTCAGGCGCGTTCGCCGGCCATCACAAGTTGATGTTCATCCACGGCACCGAGCTCTCGCCCGAACCTCCGGTAAAGCCGGTCGGCATGGGCAAGGCGACGCGCGGGATCGAGCCGAAGACCGTGAAGGACCTCGACGAGAAGCAGATCGTGGCGTGGATGAAGCGATCCGCGGCCAATCCTTTCTTCGGAGCGAGCGCGAAGAAGAAGCAGCGCTAAGGCAGTAGTTTCCAACGGTTACTACCCGCGTGACGGAATCGGTCGCCGCCCCGTCTTCTCTTTAGACGATATGATCTCCGAGTTGGGCGACTCCGGCCTTGCAGCCCTCGCAGGCTACGTTCCGCGCGTCGTCCTCGGCGATGACGCCGCATGGCAGCAGCTCGCCGGCGAGCTCGAGCCTCATCTGATCGCGTTATTGCGGCGCAGCCGGACGCTCGGGCCGATGCGCCACAACGTCGACGATTGTCGCGCGGTGATGACCAGCGTCCTCGAGCGCCTCAAGAAGGACGACTATCGGGGCCTTCGCTTGTTTCAGCCTTGGATCGCGGCGAATCCCGGAAAGGATTTCGGCGACTGGATCCGGATCGTCACCGTCAACCTGGCGCGCGACCACGTGTCGTCCCGGCTCGGCGACGCCGAACGTGCGGAGGGCGAGCCACCGCGCAACAAGCGCTTGCTGAATACGCTCGCGTCGCTGTTGCCCGTCGACGACGATCACCGGCTCGCGTTTCGCCCGCTGATGACGACGGACCAGCTCGCGCGCGAGCTCATGGAGTACGCGGCGCGAACGCTGGATCCCGTGCAGCTGCGCGCTCTGACGCTGTGGATCGAGGGCGCGAGCTTCGACGAGGTCGCCGCCGAGCTCGAGCTGCCGCGCGCGCAAGATGCGACCAAGATGGTGCGTGCCGCGCTCGCGCGGATGCGCCGGCATTTCGGAGATGACGTCAATGACTGAGAGCTGCCAGCAGTACGATGCGTTGATCGCGCGCGCGGCCCAGCTCACGGCGGAAGAGTCGGCGCGCCTCGAAGCACATCTCGCCGGGTGCGACGCGTGTCGCGAGCTCGCGCGCGCGGTCAAACCGGTCGACGGCAATGCCGCGTTCGTCGCGACGGGGATCGCGGACACGATGACCACCCTGACGGGGCCGTCGGTCGGGCCTCCTCGCGAAAGCTCGGAGCTCGGTACGGAGCGCTATCGCATCACGGGCGAGGTCGGACGTGGCGGCATCGGCCGCGTCCTCCGGGCGCTGGATCAGGTGCTCGATCGTCCCGTCGCGCTGAAGGAGCTGTTCTCGGCGAGCGAGGCGATGCGCAGCCGGTTCATCCGCGAAGCGCTGATCACGGCGCGGCTGCAACATCCGTCGATCGTGCCGGTGTACGACGCCGGGCATCTCGGCGATCGATCCCCGTTCTATGCGATGAAGCTCGTCGCGGGTCGCCCCCTCGACAAGTCGATCGCAGAGGCGGCGACGCTGGCGCAGCGTCTCGCGCTGCTTCCGACGGTCCTCGCGGTTGCCGACGCGATCGCGTACGCGCACAACGAGCGGATCATCCACCGCGATCTCAAGCCGACGAACATCCTGGTCGGCAAGTACGGCGAGACGATCGTCATCGACTGGGGACTCGCGAAGGATCTCGCCACGGACGATCGCGAGGCGCTCGAGGCTGGCCCGTATCGCGGCGCCGACCAAACGATCGTCGGCAGCGTGCTGGGAACACCTGCGTACATGGCGCCGGAGCAAGCCGCCGGTGCGGCGGTCGACGAGCGCGCGGATGTCTACGCGCTCGGCGCGATCCTGTATCACGTGATCTCCGGTGCGATTCCGCACGAGGGCGACACGCTCGAAGCCATGGTCGGCCACGTGATCGCCGGCGAGGTTCGCCCGCTGACGGAGCGGGTGCCGGAGGTGCCGCGCGACCTCGCGGCGATCGTGGCCAAGGCGATGGCGCTCGCACCCGAGCAGCGCTACCCGAACGCGCAGGGCTTTGCCGACGATCTGCGGCGGTTCTCGACCGGCCAGCTCGTCGCATCCCACACGTACGGCGCGCGCGAGCTGTTGCGACGGTGGATCCGCCAACACCGGGGCGCGGTCAGCGTCGGGCTCGCGGCGCTGCTCGTGCTCGGCGTGGTCGGGACGCTCTCGATCCGAAACATCGTCATCGCCCGCGGCGAAGCAACCGCGAGTCGCGAGGATGCTCGCGGCAGGCTCGCGGCGTCGTATGTCGACCGCGCGGGCAACGAGCTCGTCCACCAACAGCCCGCTCGTTCGCTCGCTTACACGATCGCGTCGGCGCAGGTGACCGGGCTCGCGCCGCAGACCCGGTTGATGGCGGCGCACGCCCTGGATCAGTTGCCCCCGCTGCGCTGGTGGCTCGCGCCGAAGGGCGGCGTGACGATGTTCGCTCCCGGCAGTCACGACCTCGTGTTCGGCACGAACGAGATCGTGCGGTGGAACACGGATACCAATCGCGTGGTGTGGCGGGTGCCGGAGAATCATCCCGGCAATCTCGTGCTCGTCGCTCGCGACACGCTCGCGTTCGCGCGGGACAAGAGCATCGCCCTGATCTCGATCGCGACCGGCGCGCAGATCGGCGAGCTCGCCGGCTCGCCGGGTGCCCACTACAGCGGGCTCCTCGCCATGGACGCCAGCGGACGGTGGATG
>Ga0207687_10000078_pt1 | contig 71055 bp, 58 predicted proteins | sample KBSM54metaG_FD_184399 | JGI IMG/M metagenome (GOLD analysis project Ga0207687, IMG submission 184399) | Miscanthus rhizosphere microbial communities from Kellogg Biological Station, Michigan, USA - KBS M5-4 metaG (SPAdes) (version 2) | ecosystem: Host-associated > Plants > Roots > Rhizosphere >...
GAACTCTTTGCGTAGATCCACTGGGCTCTTCGTTTTCCAAGGCACAGCACCCTCCCGTGCTGAGCCTTAGCAAGCGCCACCTATGTGGCCGGTCTGAAGTGCCACCCATGTACCCGGTCTGCACCGAGCGAGAGACGCTCGCGCGATCGGATCGCTCGCGGTAAAAGTACGCCCAACGAATAGTGAACAGCGGAAGCGGAACCTGAATTTGAACTAGTTGTCGTCGCGATCTTTCGTATCGCCCTTGCGGCGCATGATGTGGATCTCGACGCGCCGATTTTGCGCGCGGCCTTCCTCGGTCTTGTTGTCGGCGATCGGCCGGGTCTGGCCGTAGCCCTTCGACGACAACCGCTCGCCGGCGATGCCGTGCTCGACGAGGTACTGCTTTACCGAAGCGGCGCGCTCGTCGGAGAGCTTCAGGTTGTGCTCGGCGGTCGACGTCGAGTCGGTGTGGCCGCCGACGCGGACGTGCTCGATCTCCGGGTGCGCCTTCATGACCTGGACGACCTCGTCGAGGACCGCGTGCGACGACGGCAAGATCTTCGCGGAGTCGGTCTCGAACTCGATCTTCTCCTTCAGCTTGATCTGTTCGTTCGTGACCTCGGTCTTCGGCGGCGCCGGTTCGGGCTTTGCCTCGGGCACCATCGTCGGTTGCATCACCGGCGGCGGCACGCAGCGCTCGACAGGAGCGCCCCAGCTCGTCGGCACGGGCTCGCACGTCTCGGGTCCGGTCGCCTTGTAGCAACCGGCGATCAGGATCAGGAGGAGCCACTTAGAACGCATACGAACCTCCGAGCAAGAGCGTGCGAGCGCTGGCGGTGCTGGTGGAACCGCCGATCAGCTCCGGGAACGAGAACGCGAGGCCGAGGCCGAACTTCGCCGACACCGCGTAGCGCGCGCCGATCGCGAGCGGGATCGCCCAGATCTGGCTCGTGTTGGTGAACGGCAGGTACAGCCCGGCCTGCAGCGCGAGATCGAATTTCGGCGCGACGAGATAGCTGAGCGTCGCCGGCACGTAGAGCGTCTCGGTGTTCTGGACGAGCGAGACCGTCGCCGTCGTGCCCCCGGTGCCCGTGGTGACGGGCTCGCGGTTCGTCAGGCCGAGGAAGAAGCTCGGCTGGAGCTCGAGCGCGAGCTTGCTCCAGGTCCAGCGGCCATCGATGCCGAGCTTGACCGCGAGCTGGAACGGATCGGAGATGCTGTTGATGTAGAGGCCGGCGTCGACCGCCCACGGCTTCGCGATCCGGATCCGGCCATCGAGGCCCACATTGTTGTAGACGTGCGCGCAACCATTGCTGCTGCCGGTGATGCACAGCGAGTTGCCGACCGCGTCGAGGAAGCCGGTCGCGCCGACACCGCTATGAACGAGGCCGATCGTGACGTCGTCGTTCACGCCGTACCAGAGGTCGGGCGTGATCGAGACCGGCTTGAACGCCTCGCCGCTCGACAGGTTCATCTCGACGAACGCGTCGAGGACGAGCTTTCCTTTCGGCAGCGTGAAGCGATCCGTATCCGAGGCGCTCGGCGTCGCACCGGAGACCGAAGCGCCCATCTCGTCCGCACGTGCGAGCGAGCCGGCCGCTCCGACCACGGCGGTCGCGAGCAACAGAGTCTGTAGTCTCAGCATGGCGCTGAATTAACCACGCGTCGTTCGCTCATACGTCGCGGGAGCGGTCGTCTCACCTTCATACTGCTTCACATGAGCGCGTGCGCGCAGTTCGGAGCATAGTTGCCCCGATGCGATTCGCCGCCGTGCTGTTGTTGTTCTCGTTGTCGACGCTCTATGCAGCGCCGACACCGCCGCTCGCACCAGATATCCCCGCGCAACCGGTGAAGACCGATCGCGCCGACTTCGCCAAGCGCGAGGTCATGATCGCGATGCGCGACGGCGTGAAGCTGCACACCGTGATCCTCGTGCCGAACAGCGCGAAGCGCGCGCCGATCTTGCTGACGCGCACGCCGTACAACGCGAGCAAGCGCGCGGGGCACGGTGACCTCGAGCTCGCGTCGAGCGTCGGTGCGAGCGACGACGTGTTCTCGGGTGGCGACTACATCCGGGTCTATCAAGACGTCCGCGGCAAGTACGGCTCCGAGGGCGACTACGTGATGACGCGCCCGTTGCGCGGCCCGCTGAACGACAGCACCGTCGATCACTCGACCGACGCGTACGACACGATCGACTGGCTCGTGAAGAACGTGAAGGAGTCGAACGGCAAGGTCGGGATGATCGGCTCGTCGTACGAGGGCTTCACCGTCCTCATGGCACTCGTCCATCCGCATCCCGCGCTCGTCGCGGCGGTGCCCGAGTGCCCGATGGTCGATGGCTGGCGCGGCGACGACTGGTTCCACAACGGCGCGTTCCGGCAGACCAACCTCGACTACTTCTACGGCCAGACCGCGCAGAAGGGCGAAGGCGAAGGCGTGCCGCGCGGCGCCTACGACGACTTCGACACGTTCCTCCGCGCGGGCTCGACCGGCGCGTACGCGACCGCGAACGGGCTCGATCAATTTCCGTACTGGAAGAAGATCACCGAGCATCCCGCGTACGACGCGTACTGGCAGGGCCAGGCACTCGACGTGATCCTCGCGAAGGAGCCGCTCAAGGTCCCGACGCTGCTCGTTGCCAGCCAGTGGGATCAAGAGGACAGCTATGGCGCGGTCCACGTCTACGCCGCGATCAAGCCGAAGGACAAGGCGAACAACCTGGTGTTCCTCGCGCTCGGCCCGTGGCGCCACTCGCAGGCGAACTCCGACGGCTCGACGCTCGGCCCGCTCAAGTGGGATGACGACACGGCGCACACGTTTCGCCGCGACATCCTGAAGCCGTTCCTCGACTCGCACCTGATCGGCACGCGCGCGACGACCGCGCCGGTGAACGTCTACGAGACCGGTACGAACGTGTGGCGCAAGGTCGCGAAGTGGCCGCTCGGCACGGCGACGCCGCTCTATCTCCAGGCGAACGGCAACGCGAGCTTCACCGCACCGACGGCGAAGGGCTTCACCGAGTACGTCAGCGATCCCGGCAAGCCGGTGCCGAACATCGTCCGACCCGTGAACTTCCTCGATCATCCGCAGTGGCAGAACTGGCTCGTCGCGGATCAGCGCGCGGTCGTCGATCGACCCGACGTGATCTCGTTCGAGACCGGCCCGCTCACCGCACCGGTGCATATCGCGGGCGCCACGAACGTCTCGCTGTTCGCGTCGACCAGCGGCACCGACAGCGACTGGATCGTGAAGCTGATCGACGTCTATCCGGATCAATATCCGCGCGATCCACCGCTGGGCGGCTACGAGCTCGGCATCGCGATGGACATCTTCCGCGGCCGCTATCGCACCGGCCTCGACAAGCCGACCGCGATTCCTGCGAATCAGGTCGAGCACTACCAGTTCGCCCTGCCCCACGCGGATCACGTGTTCGAGAAGGGCCACCGGATCATGGTCCAGATCCAGTCGACGTGGTTCCCGTACTACGACCGCAACCCGCAGACGTTCGTCGACAACATCTTCTTCGCGAAGCCGAGCGACTACCGCAAGGCGACCCAGCGCGTCTATCACGAGCCGAAAGCGGCGAGCGCCGTCGAGCTCCCGATCGCACCGTAGTACCGTCGAGCCATGGAGCTCGCCGGCAAGATCGTGGTGGTGACCGGAGGCGCGCACGGTATCGGGCGTGCGCTGGTCGAGCGGTTCGAGCGCGAGGGCGCACACGTGACCGCGGTCGATATCGCCGGTGACGCGCGGCGCGTCGATGTCAGCGATGGTGCGGCGGTCGCGGCGCTGGTCGAAGAAGTCGAGCTCGGCCTCGGACCGATCGATCTGTTCTGCTCGAACGCCGGCATCCTGCCGATCGACGCGGATCCGAACAACGCCGCCTCGACGCCGGACCTCGAGTGGAATCGCGCGTGGGCCGTCAACGTGATGGCGCACGTCTACGCGGCGCGCGCGCTGTTACCGCGGATGATCGCGCGCAAGAGCGGCTACTTCTTGCAGACCGTCTCGGCCGCCGGCCTGCTGTCCCAGATCGGCAGCGCCGCCTACTCGACGACGAAGCACGCCGCGATCGGGTTCGCGGAGTCGCTCGCGATCACGCACAAGGATCACGGCATCAAGGTCTCCGTGCTGTGCCCGCAGGCCGTGCAGACGCCGATGATCGAGGGCCAGAAGATGATGGGCGCCGACATCGACGGCGTGATCACCGCCGAGGCTGTTGCCGAGGCAGCGGTCATCGGCTTGCGCGAGGAGAAGTTCCTGATCCTCCCGCACCCGAACGTCGCGAGCTACGTCGCGAAGAAAGCGGAGAACTACGACCGCTGGCTCGGTGGCATGGCGAAGCTCCGGCGCTCGCTGGTCTAGTCGCTCCTCGCGAGCAGCCTGCGCGTCTCGTTCGCCATGAGCCGCACGGCCGTGCGCCGCGGCATCAGACGCTGCATCAGGAACTGCGCGAACCGGTTGAACCCGCCGGGCACGAACGCGCCACGGCCGGGCAACCGGCGCAGCGTCTGGCGCGCGACCTCCTCGGGGCTCATCGACGCGGGCGCCTTCTTGCCGACGGTCGCGGCGGCGAACCCGGGCGTGCGGGTCGCACCCGCGCAGGTGACCACGACGTCGACACCGCGCGGCGCGAGCTCGACCGCGAGCGCCTCGCCGAGCGCGAGATTGAACGCCTTGGTCGCGCCGTAGGTCGCCACCCATGCCGAGCCCCAAAACGCGGTGAGGCTCGACACGAGCACGAGCGCGCCCCTACCGCGCGCCGCCATCGCGCCGCCCAGCACGTGAGCTGCGGTGAGCGGGCCGCGCGTGTTGACGTCGAGGATGCGCTGCTTGTCGGCGAGCGGCGTGTCGAGGAACGGCGCGATGATCGACAGCGCGGCGTTGTAGACGACCAGCCCGATCTCGCGGTCGGTCGCGAGCGCCGCGAATCGCGCCTCCAGATCCGGCGCGGCTAGATCGAACGCGTGGACCTCGACGGTCCGGCCGCGACCGCGGAGCTCCGAGGCCAGCGCCTCCAACGGCTCGGCGCGGCGCGCGATCAGGACGAGATCGAAGCCGGCGTCGGCGAGCGCGCGAGAGAACGCCGCACCGATGCCCTCCGAGGCGCCCGCGACCACCGCCCAGCGTCCGTATCGCGTCACGAGGTCGGCCATACGCCGACGATAGAGCACGTTTCGATGGGCGTCTTGACCGCTACGCGCGATGATCCGCCCATGCTCGGCGGTGCCGTCAGCCTCCTCGTGGTGTACGCGATCGTGTTCGCACTGTACGTGGTCGTGCCCGGCCGCTGGGTCGACGGCTACGTCACCGACGACGCCGGCCGCGTACTGCGCTACCACCTGAATGGCTTGATCGTGTTCGCGATCGCGATCGGCGCGTGGGCGCTCCTGTGCTGGCGCGATGTCCTCGCCTGGGACGCCTTCTACCAGCACCGCGTCGCGATGCTGGTCACCGCGATCGCGGTGGGGCTCGTGTTCACGGCGGCGATCGTCCTCGGGTCGGTGCCGACCGGGAAGTCACTCGGCGCCGATCTCTATCTCGGCCGTTTGAAGAACCCACAGGCGCTCGGCGGCCGCGTCGACGCCAAGATGTTCCTGTACCTGATCGGCGCGGTGATGCTCGAGCTGAACATCCTGTCGTTCGCCGCGCACCACGTGCTCACCTACCCCGACGACCCGTCGCCGGGCGTGTACCTCTACGCCGGCCTGTTCACGTTCTTCCTCGTCGAGTACCTCTTCTTCGAGCGCGTTCACCTCTACACGTACGACTTCGTCGCCGAGCGGGTCGGCTTCAAGCTCGGCTGGGGCTGCCTCGCGTTCTATCCGTTCTTCTACTGCGTCGGGTTGTGGTTCGCGGCCGGCCAACCCAGCCCGCACGAGAGCGTGCCGTGGCTCGTCATGTCGGCGGTGATCTTCTTCTGCGGCTGGTCGCTCGCGCGCGGCGCCAACCTCCAGAAGTTCGTCTTCAAGACCCGGCCCGAGGCGACCCACTTCGGACCGCTGCCGCAGCGCGCGCTACGCGACGAGGTCAGCGACCGCCGCGTGCTGGTCGGTGGCTTCTGGGGCCTATCGCGTCACATCAACTACCTCGGCGAGCTGCTCATGGCGACCGGCCTCGCGCTCTCGCTGGGCTACCCCGCCTCGATCTGGCCGTGGCTCTACCCGCTCTATTACGTCGGGTTGCTCGTGCCGCGCCAGCTCGACGACGATCGCCGCTGCGCCGCCAAGTACGGCCCGCTTTGGGACGAGTACATGAAGACCGTGCGTTGGCGGATCATCCCGTTCGTGTACTAGCGGGTCGCACACCCGCGGCGTCGTACGTGACAATCGTGTACCGGGTAAATGACGTTCCTCTATACTGAGTGAACGTGCCGTTTCGCGTCGCCGTGTTGTGCTTTCTCGTCGCCTGCGGCGGCCACGACGGGGGCGCTGCAACGCCCGACTCCGGCAGCGATTGCAGTTCGGGTCTCGATCTGATGAACGACGACGCCAACTGCGGCGCGTGCGGCAATCGCTGCTCGGGCGCACAACACTGCGCAGCGGGGACGTGCAGCGATTCCAAGATCGAGCACGTGGTGGTCGTCGTCATGGAGAACCACACGTTCGACTCGTACTTCGGCCGCTACTGCACCGCGGCGACCGGCTCGAACCCGACATGCTCGGCGGGCCCCGCCTGCTGCGAGCGCGCGCCCGACACCGAGCCGCACGGCGCCTCGCCGATCGTCCTCGACGACAGCTCGAACTTTGCCGAGGACCGCGACCACCTGCAGGCGTGCGAGCTCCAGCAGCTCGACGGCGGCAAGATGGACAACTTCGTCACCGGCGCTACGGGCGCCGATACCTGCCTGAGCTCTGGCCCCAGCTGCGCGACCGCGAACAACTTCGCGCTCGCGGGCGCCGGCGCCGTCGGCGCGTACTGGTCGTTCGCGACGAACGGCGCGCTCGCCGATCGGTACTTCCAGCCCGTCGCGGGCGGCTCGTCCTCGAACGACATGTACCTCGCGATCGCGCACTACCAGTTCCTCGACGACGATTCGATGCCGGACGCGATCGGCAACCTCACCGACTGCACGTTCGATTCGGTGTGCATCTCGGCCGCGCGCACCAAGTACACGGGCCGCACGACGATCGCCGACCTGTTGCTCGGCGCCGGCAAGACGTTCGAGATCTACGCGGACGGCTACACCGAGGCCGTCGCCGCGGGCTACGGCAAGTGCCCGAACATCGCGAACGACTGCCAGTACAGCGCGATCGCGCATCCGATCGCGTACCAGGCGTGTCGCTACGACGCCTCCGACATCCCGTTCGCGTACTACGCGCAGTTCGCCGACGGCTCGCACACGGTCGACTACGCGCGCTTCGCGCAGGACATCTCGGGTCACGCGCTGCCCAACTTCGCCTATGTCAAAGCGCTCACCACGCGCAACGAACACCCGAACGTCTCGAACATCAGCGACGGCGTCTCGTTCGTGCAGAACCTGGTGCAAACGGTCGAGCAGTCGTCCTACGCGTCGTCGACGCTGATCCTCATCACCTGGGACGAAGGCGGCGGCTTCTTCGACCACGTGCCACCGCCCACGCCGATCGACACCGACGACATGAACAATCCCGTGCCCTACGGCACGCGTGTACCGCTGCTCGCGGTTGGCCCGTTCGCGAAGAAGGGCACCATCTCGCACATCACGATGGAGCACTCCTCGGTCGTGCGCTTTCTCGAGTTCAACTTCCTCGGCCCGGTAGGCCAGCTCGGCTACAACGACGCCAAGGTCCACAACATCGGCAGCCTGCTCGATCCGGACGCGACCCTGGTCCACGTACCGGAGTAGAAAGTGGATCCTGGGGGTATCGCGCCCCGCTGACGATCGCCGCTTGCAAGGCGGGACGGATGTCTTCATCAAGGACCCGTGGGGTGCACGACGAGGACGTGCACCATGGAGTCTCGCGCCAGGGACTTGCACCCCGATCACTCGCCTATCAAGCGGGTGCTCTTCTCTTGAGCTAGCGCGAGAAACGATCGTGAGGAGCGTCGGAATCGAACCGACCGCGGCGAGTGTGTAGGACTCGTCTCAACCCCAGTTGAGCTGCTCCCCATCCGAACGACTTGTACTTCCGAGTGGAGTCGCACCACTTCACCAGGCTTCGCTGACCCGGGTCCGATCTGCCGGCGGAAGTAAGCGAGCGGATGACCGGAGTCGAACCGGTGGAGTCGATCTGGCGAAACGACCTCGCGCCACGCGGCACCCGCAAACGTTACATTGTTAATAGTATTCCTTATGTCGATAACTCATATTCAGATATCAAATAGGCATACGAGGGCCTTCCGCCAGCGAACCCGTTGCATGGGGTCGTGGCCCGAAACGAAAGAAGGCGACCTGGTTTCCCGGGTCGCCCTCGTCTTGGTCGGTATTGCGAATACCGTCAGGTAGCGAGGGCTCCTCGGGCACTAATGGCCGCGCGAATTCGGCGACCGCCACCGGCCGAACGGACGACGCACCGATCCGCGCAGCGCACTTCGCGCTTCGCGGCGGCCGTGGACGTATGTTCGGTGGTCATCATTCGCATCTCAATATACGTATCTATCTCTACACCGCAACTTCGTTTTGTAGATTTCTCGGAAGCCTCGGAATCCACAGGTGCAATTCGCGCTAGTGCAACGTGAAGCTCGCGAGCTTCGCATCCCAGCCCGAGCCGTTCAGATCCGACGAGTAGCTGCGCACGAGACCGACGCCGCGGCAGTACGTGAGCGACGCCGAATACGAGACGTCTTGCACCGCGGTCCAGCAATCGCTGTACGTGCCCGCTGGCACGGTCACGCTGGTCTCGCGATGCCAGTGATAGCTCGTGTTGAAGTACGGCCACATGTGGCCTTCCGTCAGCATCGGATCGACGAGCGTCAGCCACTGGTTCGAGTAGAAGAAGTCGACCTCGTCGTTCGCACCCGGCGCGTAGTCGTAGGTCGCCGACACGCCGGAGCAAAAGTTCGTCATCTGAAACGCGGCGCGCCCGCCGGCCATGTTCCCCGACACCACGTGTTGCTCGTGCGGCCCCGCCGCGCAGATCGATCCCGCGCCGACCGCAGCAACCGAATAGGTCCACGAGTTGCCCACCGCCAACGGGTAGAGCTTCCCCGATCCGCTCGAGCCCGAGCCCGAGCCCGATCCCGATCCCGATCCCGATCCCGATCCGGATCCGGATCCGGTTCCGCCATCCGTCCCGGTGTCATCGCCATTCATCGCCGAACCACCACAGGCGGCCAGCATCATCACGAGCGCGAGCGTCTTCACGGTGTTACGAGCCGCGAACCGCCCGCAGGTCGCACGAAATCGTCACTGCTTCGTGAATTGCACGGTCTCCGGGAAGCTCGTCCCATCCGTGCGGTACAGCGTGAGCTGATCGCCGGTCAGCTTGATCGCCACGATCCGATCGGCGCGGTGCGGCGACACGCAGCTCCCCGCATCCGCACCGGTCGGCTCGATCTCCTTCTCGGGCAGTGCGGTGACGACGCCGTTGTCGAGCGTGCCCGCGAAGCTCTGGACGACGCCGGTCTCGATCGTCGCCTTGTGGCTGCACGCGAACGCCGAGCTCTTCTTGCCGACCTGGAAGAACTTCTGGGTCAGCACGTGGCGGATCGCGACCTTGTGCTCGTCGCCGATCGAGATCGCGAGCGTCTCCTCGCCTTCGACCTCCGCGTCCTTGTCGAACGCATCGGTCACGCGCGGCCGCTTCATCACCCACGTGCCCTGGAGCGCGCTCGTCGAGACATTGCGCGGCGACGCGATCGCGTAGAGGTTGCCGGTCGGATCGAACAGCTTCAGGCGCGGCATCCCGCGGTCCATCCCGATCCACAGCTCGACGAGGCTCGCGGCGCCGCTGATCCGGACCGACGCGCGGAACGTGTTGCCCTCGTCGTCCATCCGATCGAGCTTCGTCACCGTGTACTGCTTCTCGTGACCGTCCCACTGCAGCGTCGCGGCGGCGAGGTCCCACGCGAGCGGGCGCATCGCGAGCTCGTCGCACGCGGTCAGGTTCGCGAGCGCGTGCTGGGTCTCGTGATCGAGATCGCCGAGGAAGCCGGCGAGGCGACGGTTCGATGCGTCGCACGTCGCGAGCGGCTCGGCGACCGACGGCGCGCGATACGTCTCGAGCAACCTGCCGGGCAGGCGCGCGAAGTACATGCCGAGCGCGGCCTGGCCCGACAGGTGCTGCTTCGCCAGAAACGCGGTGTCCGAGTTGCGCTCCTCGCGGCGGATCTCGCCGACGAAGCTGCGCAGCGTCGGCAGATCGCCGGCGTTCAAGAACTCGCTCTCGCGCACGCGGCCGCGCTCTTCCACCGGCAGCAGCAAGTACTCGCTCTGCACGCGGTTGAGGAGCGCGACGATGTCCTCGGGCTTCGGATCGGTGTGAGCTGCCGCTGGTTTGACCTTGTCGAGCAGGCCGCGCAGCGCGACGACCGAGATCGCGCCGTTCTGACCGACGTGCGCGTGGTCCTTCGTCACGTTGATGCCGACGACCTCACCGGCCTCGTTCGTCGTCGGGCCTCCGGAGAACCCGGGCTCGATGTCGGTCGAGATCAACAGGCCATCGACCGCGTTCTCGCGGAGGATCCGCGCGTAGCGATCGTCGTACGCGGGGAACATCACGAGCGAGAGCACCTTGCCGTCCTTCGACATCAAGCCGGCGTGCTTGACCAGGCTCGAGCCGGGATAGCCGTACGACGAGATCCTCGCGTCCTTCACCGGCTCCTTCGCGAGCTTCAGGCGATGGAACCTACTCGCGTCGACGTTCTTGACCCGAATGATCGCGAGATCCGCATCGGGATCCGCGGCGACGATCTCGGTCTCGGGATACGCCTCGACATAGTGGCGCTTGTCGTTGATCTCGACATCGCGCTCGACGAGCACGCGCTCGCCGCGATCGACGACATGGTTCGCGGTCGCGACGTAGACGTCGCTGTCGGGGCCATCGATCATGAAGCCCGCGCCCGTACCCGTCGGCGTCGACACACGGACCATCGCGGACTCGACATGGACCGGACCACCGCCGCGCAGGCCGAGCGTCGCGATTCCACCGAGTGCGAGTGCAGCGATACCGGCGGCGTAGGGCCACCGCCGATGCGGGCGTGCCGGCGGCGACGGAGGGAGATGCATCGGTGCCACGTACGGCTGCAGCGCGACCGGTGCGCTTGCCTCGGCGATCGGCACCGCGACCGGGATCGGGTTTTGTGGCTGGGTTCCCTGCGGCCGGCGGTTTGGCGGCGGCGGCGGGAGCGCGGCAAGTGCGCTCGCGACCTCGCGGATCGGCGTGCCGCGGGTCTCACCGACCTTGAGCAGCGACGCCTCCGGCGACACCGTTCCATCGGCGAGCTTCTTCGCGATTTCAGCCAGGATGTACGGCCCATCTTCGCCACCCGTAGGCTCGACGATGAAGTAGTAGTGCTTGTCCATGCCGCAAGGACGCAGCGACGTTCGCGACCGTCTCACGGTATCTTGCAGATCGTGTCGGATCTGATCGTGGCCGCGACGGCAGAGGCGCATGCCCGGTGGCCGGGTCTGCCTCCGCTCGGTGCGAAGTTCGCCGCCGCGATCGCCGCACGCACCGACGGCGAGCCGGATCCCGCCGCCGCGATCGGCCAGCTCGCGCTCGCCGATCTCTACCTCGTGACCGCGTGCCTCGACCAGCATCGCGCCGCGCTCGCCGTGTTCGACAAGCTCGTCCGCGACGAGGCCACGCGCGCGGTCGCGAAGCTCGGCGCGCACGCCCCGCCTGCCGAGGACGTGATCCAGGAGCTGCTCCTCAAGCTGCTCGTTCCGGACGGCGATCGCCCCGCGAAGCTCGCGGCGTATGGAGGGCACGGTGCGCTCCACGCGTGGCTGCGGGTCGCGGCCGTGCGCACCGCGATCAGCATGAATCGGCGCAAGCAGGAGCTCTCGGTCGACGACGACGCGCTCGCCGCGATCGCCGACGAGACCGACGATCAAGCGCTCGCGTTCCTCAAGTCGAGCTATCGCGCCGAGTTCAAGGCCGCGTTCGCCGCCGCGTTCGCAGAGCTGCCGCGTCGCGCGCGCACGCTGCTGCGCCTCCAGATCAACGATCAGCTCACGATCGAGGAGATCGGTGCGTTCTACGCGGTGTCGCGCGCGACCGCCGCACGCCACCTCGCCGACGCGCGCGCCCAGCTCGTCGGCGGCACCCACCAGCGCCTCGCCGCGACGCTCGGAATCTCGAGCGCGGAGCTCGGCGAGCTGATGCGCCTGGTCGCATCGAGCCTGTATTCGACGCTGCCTCGCCTGCTTAGAACGACGACCACGAAAGAGTGACCGTAGTTTCACGGTCGCGTCACGCGCCGTGGGTGATCGCGTTGCACGGGAGCGTCACAGTGGGTCGCGAGGAGGGCCCATGAACCACTACACGATCCGTACGCTGGTTACCGATGACTTTCCTGTCCTTGCGACACTCGAGAAAGACGTGTTCGGCGCGATGGGCGAGGAAGTGCTGTGTCCGCACTACCTCCGCCTGTGCACCGAGATCTTCGCGTCGACCTGCTTCCTCGCGCTCGACGGCGACAAACCCGTCGGCTACCTGCTGTCGTTCATGCGCGACCGCGAGGTCTACTGCACCACGCTCGCCGTGATCCCCGAATACCAACGCACCCGCGTCACGATGCAGCTGATCGGTGCATTCGTGCGCAACGTGATCGACCGCGTCGACACGTGCTGGTTCACCGTCAAGGAAGACAACGCTCCTGCGCGTGCTCTCCATCGCATGCTCGGTGCCACGGAAGTGGGCCGGCGGATCGATTACTACGGTCCAGGCGACGAACGCCTGGTCTCGAAGATCGACCGTGAAGCGTTCGAGCGCATGCGCGCCAAATACGAGCGGCTCGGCTTCGTCGCGCCGCGAGCGGTCGAGGCCGCTGCATGATGCTGCGACTCGCGGGACTCGCACTCGACGCGCGGGCGATGACCTGCCGCGACGTCGTCGAGCGCGCGCAGTCCGCGCGCTGGATCGCAGCGAACGCGCTCGCGACTCGTGGCATCCACCTCGCGGTCGAAGGCACAGCCCCGCGTGGCGCTCGCGTGTTCGGCCTGCGCGCGACCACGTTCGCCGCCGCGATCGCCGCGATCGCTGCCGTACCGGTCCTGATCGACGCCGCGACCCTGCCGCGCCACTGGCGCTACCTGTTGCGCGCGCTCGGCATGCCCGTGTTGACCGAGCCACCCGCTGCAGCGATCGCCGCCGGCGCCTCCGTGCTCGGCTGCGATGCCGATGCTCCGTGCGAGCTCGCGGTCGATGAAGGCTGGCAGGGCTATCGCGTGAGGATCGCGGCACCGCAGCGTATGCTCGTCGCGTGAAGCAGCTCGCCGCCGGCCCGCTCGCCGCGATCGAACGGCTGGTCGCGGCGCAGCCGGAAGCTGCGTCCGTGCTCGCGCACGTCGACGACCTTCCGATCCACGCGTTCCGGTTCGGTAGCGGCAAGCCGGTGTTGATCGTCACCGGCGGCGTCCACGGCCTCGAGCGAATCGGCAGCGAGGTCGCGATCGCATTCCTCGGCTCGCTGGTCACGCGGCTCGCGTGGGATCAGGTGCTGCACGACGCGCTCGCACGTTGCCGCGTCGTCGTCGTCCCGCTCGTCAATCCCGTCGGCATGGCGCGCGCGCAACGCGCGAACGGTAACGGCGTCGATCTCATGCGCAACGCACCCGCACATCCTCTTGGCGGCACGCCGCTGCTCGGCGGCCAGCGGATCTCGCCGCGCTTGCCGTGGTTCATGGGCGCGGCCGGTGCGCCGATGGAGACCGAGGCGCGCGCACTCGTCGATCTCGTCGAGGCGGAGACCGCGGCGTCGCCGTTCGCGCTCGCGCTCGATTGCCACTCCGGGTTCGGCTTCATCGATCGCCTGTGGTACCCGTACGCGCGCACGCGCGAGCCGCTGCCCGATCGCCCCGCGATCGATGCGCTCGGTCGGCTGCTCGACAACGCGTTGCCGAATCACGTCTATCGCTTCGAACAGACCGCGCAGGCGTACACGATCCGCGGCGACCTGTGGGACTACCTCTACGATCGCAGGCGCGACGCCGGTGGTGTGCTGTTGCCGCTCACGCTCGAGATGGGATCGTGGGCGTGGGTTCGCAAGAATCCTCTCCAGGGTCTGTCGTCACTGGGGCGTTTCAATCCGATCAAGCCGCATCGCCAGCGCCGCACCCTGCGCCGCCACCTGCCGCTGTTCGAGTTCCTGCTCCACGCGGCCGCGTCGTACGACGCTTGGCTGTAACCGGATCATTCGAGCGGCGTAGAGGGGGACACAACAACTTCCCTTCTGGAGAGCTTCGATGATCAAGGCAAGCGCGCTCGCGATCCTCTTGCTCGGTGCATGCGCCACCGACGGCAAAGATGGCATGAACGGTACGAACGGTACGAACGGCACGAACGGTACCGACGGCACGAACGGTTCGAACGGTTCGAACGGGAGCAACGGCGCTCCCGGGCCACAGCTCGCGGGCCCCGCGGTCTACACGCTCAGCAATCAGGTCGCGGCGAACCAGCTCGCGTCGTACCTGCGCGGCGAGAACGGCAACCTCACCCGCGATAACGAGTACAGCACCGGCGGCACCGGCACCGCGGCCGGCCTCGGCAGCCAGGGCGCGATCGCGTGGAGCAAGAAGTGGCAGCGGTTCTTCGCGGTCAACGCGGGCAACAACACCGTGTCGATGATGGCGATCGATCAGGACGGCGTCGTGACGACGCTGTCGACCGTCGCCTCCGGCGGGACCAAGCCGATCAGCGTCGCGGTCTCGGGCGACACCGTCTACGTCCTCAACTACGGCAACGCGAGCGCCGCGACCGTCGGCGCGAACATCAGTGGCTTCAAGGTCCAGGGCAACGACCTCGTCGCGATCGCGAGCTCGACTCAGCCGCTCAGCGGCACCGGCGATGTTCATCCGACCGACATCGTGTTCACGCCCGACGGCAAGTTCCTCGTCGTCGCCGAGCGGTTCGGACCGACCGTCGCACACACCGGCATGATCGACACGTTCGCGGTGACGAACGGCGTCGCCCAGGCCGGCAACTTCCAGACGCCCGCCGGCCACGAGCCGTTCGCGATGGACTTTTCCCCAGAGGGCTTCATGCTCGTCGCCGAGGTTGGCAACGAGCAGCCCAACGGCTCGTCGGCGAGCTCGTATTCGATCTCGGCCACCGGCGTGCTGACGCCGATCACGTCGGCGCTCGCGACCGGCCAAGGCGCCGCGTGTTGGATCGTCGCGGCCGGCGGCTTCGCGTACATCGCGAACGCGGCGACCTCGAACATCACCGGCCTGGTCGTCTCGCCGACCGGTCAGCTCTCGCTCCACGAGCAGACCGGCATCACCGCGGTCGCCGGCACCGGCCCGACGGATCTCGCGGTGTCGCCGGAGCGTGGCTACCTCTACTCGCTCGCGAACGGTAGCCACACGATCAACATCTTCTCGATCAGCTCGGATGGCGCGCTGACCGCACAGCCTGCGCTTAGCGGCATGCCCGGCGGTGCAGCCGGCCTCGTCGCGCGCTAGGTCGTAGGCGTGGTCGTGGACCTTGACGGCGACGGCGACGTGGAGGTCGCCGCCAGCGTCGACGATCCAAAGATCGTCGCGCTATCGCGTTGCGACGTTCCGGTGTCACATCGAGCTGTGCCGCGCGCGATCGCCGATCAGCTAGTTTGCTCGGTCGACATGATCACGCGGGAGAGTACCGGTGACCTCGTGGCCGAACCGGAGCGACATGGTCGCGTCAAAGGTGGCGGCCACCTCCACGTCGCCGTCGCCGTCAATGTCATCGACCACGACGTGCGCTCGGTTGACATGCGCAGTGGCGAGCGCAACCCTCTTCGAAAGGGAGGTGGTCGTGATCTACAGCGACATCGCACAGACAATCGGGAAGACCCCCGTCGTAAGAATCAATCGGCTCGCACCCGCGCACGTCACGATGTACGTGAAGGTCGAGGCGTTCAATCCGGGGGGCTCGGTCAAGGACCGCCTCGCGATCGGCATCATCGAGGACGCCGAGCGTCGCGGCGATCTGAAGCCCGGCCAGACCGTGTGCGAGGCGACCTCCGGCAATACCGGTGTCGCGCTCGCGATGGTGTGCGCGGCGCGCGGCTATCCCTTCGTCGCGCTGATGGCGGAGTCGTTCTCCGTCGAGCGCCGTCAGATCATGCGCGCGTACGGCGCGAAGGTGATCCTGACGCCCGCCGCGGATCGCGCGACCGGCATGGTGAAGAAGGCCGAGGCGCTCGCGAAGCAGCACGGCTGGTTCCTCGCGCGCCAGTTCGACAATCCGGCGAACCCCGCCTATCACCGGCAGACGACCGGACCGGAGATCCTGTCGGACTTCGCGGGCCAGACGCTCGACTACTTCGTCACCGGCTGGGGCACGGGCGGCACGTTGACCGGCACCGGTCAGATCCTCAAGGCGGCGCGGCCCGACATCAAGATCGTCGTCGCGGAGCCGGCCGAAGCGCAACTGCTCGGCGGCGCCGAATGGAAGCCGCACAAGGTTCAGGGCTGGACGCCCGACTTCGTCGGTTCGGTGCTCGATCGCACGGTGTTCGACGACCGCCTCGCGGTCAGCGATGCGGATGCGATCGCGACTGCACGCGCGCTGGCCACGCGCGAAGGCATCTTCTGCGGCATCTCGTCGGGCGGCACGTTCGCTGTCGCGCTCCAGGTCGCCGCGACAGCGAAGCCCGGCAGCGTGATCCTCGCGATGCTTCCCGATACCGGCGAGCGCTATCTGTCGACCGCGCTGTTCGAAGGCGTCAACAAGGACTCGGACCCCGAGCCCTAGTTACGCGAGGAGCGCGACCGCCGCGACCGCGTCGAGACAGGTCACGACGACCCCGAGTGCGAGCCACCACCTGCCTAGCGCGCGCTGCAGCAACCGTGGATCCGCGACGTAGCGTACCCCCATCACGATCCCGACCACCGGCATCACCAACGTCGCAACAAACACGGTCCACCGCAGCGCGCGCGATCCCACCACCCCATCGTCGCGCGTCACCGCCACACCCGACGGAACGTTCCGTCCGCACGACGAGCAAAAATTGAACGTTCCCCCCGCCCCGAAACCACAGCGTGGGCACAGCGCGGTCAGTGCACCCATTGCTCCGCTCCCTCGTGCTCGGCGCCCTTGCCCTCCGACGCGACCGCGCGAAACACCCACAGCGCGAGATCGATGCCGCGCTCGCCGAGAAGCACGACCGCCGCCGGACTGCCGGTCACCCCGGGCGTGAACCCACGCGCCTTCACGCCCTCGACCCACGCGACGAAGTAGTCGGCGCTGCAGCCATCGTCGATGTTCAGATAGATCACGGCGCCCGCGGCCACCCCTGCGACCCGCGTGAGAAAGCACGCCGAGTCGGCATCGCCGCTGCCCGCGTCCGCCCCGACGCAGCGCGGTTCGTTCTCGACAGCGCGCGGCGCGAACACCGGGCCTTCCACGGTATCCAGGCCACCTTCGGTGCCGAGGTAGACGCCACGCCAGATCAGCATGGCAGTCCCCCGTTGGCGTGAATTTCACGCCAATCCGCGGGAGCGTGGTCGACATTCGCCATGTCGAATCCGAACATGCGAGTCCTAATTCCACGGAACGTGCCAGCCGTTCTGGCACGTGATTTCGCGGACCTAGCCGATCGGACGATGCGAGTCGGATCGCGATCGCCGAACGCGATCAGCGCTTCGATTCGAAGTACGCGCGCAACTGCTTGAGGACCGTGCCGCGGTCCGCCTTGACCCGCTCGGCGACCCGGCCGATCGAGATGTCGTCGACCCCGCGAGCATCGCGAAGCTCGGCGAGCCGGACCATCGCGTGCGGCTTCAGGTACTGCTCGATCAACACGACCACGTCCGACCAGGTCGCCGGGTCGGTGTGACCTTGTGCGAGGTACGCGTCGAGCGCGGATTGCAGGCACTCCGACCACGCTCCCGTCGCGAGCGCCGGCGTCGGCGACGACTCGCGCTGGAGCACGAGGGCTCCCGCATCGAGCGCGCGTTGCACCGCGGCAACGTCGAGCGAGCCCTTGGCCGCATCGCGCGGCAAGCGATGGACGAGGTTGACGAGCTCGCGGAAGTTGCCGTCCCAGCGATGGCGACGCAGCATCTCGAGCGCGTCGGGCGATAGCGCGGCGAGCGCGCTGATCTCGCCGAGCAGCTGGCTCTCGAGAAACGCGAGTGCGTCCGCGAAGCGCTGGCGCAGCGGCGGAATCTCGACGACCTCGAGGCCGAGACGGAAGAACAGATCCGCGCGGAACCGGCCCTCCGCGACCATCCGGCGCAGATCGAGGTTCGTCGCACAGACGACCTTGACGTCGACGGTGCGCGACACCCCGACCGCGCCGAGCCGCTGGTACTCGCCGGTGTCGAGGAACCGCAACAGCTGCGGCTGGACGTCGAGTGGCATGTCGCCGATCTCGTCGAGAAACAGCGTGCCGCCATCGGCGCGCTCGACCGCACCGACCATCGTGCGCTGCGCGCCGGTGTACGCGCCGGCTTCCGCGCCGAACAGATCCGCGACGAGTCGATCGCGGCCGAGCGACGCACAGTTGATCGTGACGAGTGGACCACCGGGGCTCGCGTAGCGATGATACGCGCGCGCGAGCCGCTCCTTGCCGGTGCCCGACGGGCCGAGCAGCACGAGCCGAGGCACGCCCTGCTTCGCGAGCTCGACGATCCGGCGATGCACGCCGCGCAGCTCCGGCGACGCGAGGATCATCCCATCGCCGCGCGTCTCGGTCTCCGCGGCGTACAGCGCGTTCTGCGCCGCGACGAACCGCGCGATCGGCGCGATCAGCTCGTGGAAGCGTTCGTCGACGGTACCGGTGCTCTGGACGAGCACGCGGTCGCCGGTGATCAAGCGGAGATCGATCGCGCCGAGCGGCGCTTCTTTCGCGGCCACTTCGACCCACACGCGGACCTTCATGTCGTGGCGATCGAGCCACTCGCGAATTGCAGTCGCGATGCCCGGCGAGAATTCCTCGGCGGTGCGATAGCGCGGCGCCTCGGGCTCGTCGATCTTGCGCGTCTGGCCGACGCCCGAAGCGAGGCGGAGCTGGACGTCGCTTCGCGGCAACGTGACAGTGAGCTGGGGCGGGATGCGCAGCCAGGTGCCGTTGCGACTCGCGAGATCGCGGACGTGGATCTCGTCGCCTTCCCGCCACACCGCCGCGTGATTCGCCGACACGCTCTGCGATGAAATCATCCGCGCGGCGACGTCGCGATCCAATCCAGCGCGCTCGGCGTCGGGAGCGCGGCCAAGCACGACGCCTTCGCCGTCGCGAAGCTCGACCACCGACGGGTCGACACTGCCTGGCGCATCCACCACGATGCGGACGGGATCCGACACCCGCCGATGGTGCCACGCACCGGACACTAACGGAATGAGGCGGTTAGCCCATCATTGACGGTGCTCGACCAGCGTGCGACGGTTGACGGTGGGTGCTGACTTCGAGCGCGAAGACCGACCTCGCGAAGTTTGCGAAGTTTGCGCTCGTTGGCGCGTTGGTCGGGTGCGCGAACGCGAAGCCCGGCTCCGCGACGAGCGATAGCGGAAACGGCAGCGCGACCGTCGACGCTGGTCCGACCGCTGATGCCGCGTGCGCCCCGTTCTGCGATCAGGACCACGACGGCGTCTACGACGGCACCGATCAGTGTCCGAACACGCCACCGGGCGAGCCGGTGAACAAGGTCGGCTGTTCGGACTCGCAGCTGACCTCGACGCTCCAGCCGTTCCCGCCGTTCGGCCTGACGTGGACCCCGACCGGCGACCTCGGCAAGGCGGGCGGTTTGACCTGGAGCTACGTCGGGATCCAGCGCGCCGATCTGTTTCATATCGACTGGGTCGTCTGCGATGACCCGGCGACGCCGTGCGGCCTGTCGCTCGACGGACCGATCGATGTCGCGACCGAGGATTGGGTCTACGACGCGAGCCGCTCGGATCTGCCGAACGGCAAGCTCGCGTTCATCAACTCGACGCACATCGCGCTCGCCGACGGCTCGAACCCGGCGCTCGCGGGCCGGCTCACGATCACGCTCGTCGATCCGCAGAACGCACCGATTCCATTCTCGCTGTGCGCGACGCTGAACGTGCCGCCGCGCAGCGGTCAGTACGGCGCCGAGATCAAAGGTACCGGTTACACCATGACGGCACTCTCCGAGGTCCAGAACCCGACGACGCTGGCGTGGACTCCATCCACCGACTACTACGATGCGGCGCCTACGCCGACGGCCGGAGGCGGCGTCAGCACGTCGTTCGGCGGTTCGTTCTACGCGAAGTAAGAGATGGGCGAACGGTTCGGCTCGTACGAGATCTACGAGGAGCTCGGCACCGGTGGCCTGGCTGCGGTGCACCTCGCGCGCTCGCGTGCGATCAAGAATCCGGTCGCGCTCAAGCGGATGTATCCGCACGTCGCGACGGTGCGCGAGCTCGTCGGCTCGTTCATCGACGAAGCGCGGCTCGCCCGCTACCTCCGCCATCCCGGCATCGCGCGCGTCTACGAGTTCGGCCGGCTGAAGGGCATCTACTTCATCGCGTTCGAGTTCGTGCCCGGACCGACGCTGCAGCAGCTCCAGAAACACTGCATCGAGTTCGTCGGCAAGATGCCGACCGCGGTCGTCCTCGAGATCGGCTATCAGCTCGCCGACGCGCTCGACCACGCGCACAACATGCGCAACGAGCTCGGCCTGCCGCTCGGCATCGTCCATCGCGACGTGTCGCCGTCGAACGTGATCGTGTCGGATGCGGGCCAGGTCAAGCTGATCGACTTCGGCCTCGCGAAGACCAAGCAGCAGTCCGTGCAGAGCCAGGCCGGCGTGATCAAGGGCAAGCTCAGCTACGTCGCTCCCGAGTATCTGTCGGGTCAGCTCGATGCCCGCTGCGATCTGTGGGCGCTCGGCGTCGTGATGTGGGAGCTGCTGACCGGCAAGCGGTTGTTCGACGCGCCGGAGCAAGGCGAGGTGCTCGAGCGCGTGCGGTCGATGCCGATCGCGCCGCCGTCGCGGTCGAACCCCGAGGTGCCGCCGGAGGTCGACCACATCGTGATGACCGCGCTGCAGCGCGATCCGACGAAGCGATGGCAGCGCGCGTCCGACATGCTGAGCGCGATGGGCACGGCGGTCGCGAATCACGCGAGTGGTCGACTGACGCCACAACAGTTGGTCACGTGGGTCGAGTGGGCGTTCTCGCAGAAGACGCCACTGCGCAAAGAGGAGAGCGCGGTCTCGGCGCTCTACGAGATCCTCCAGAGCCAGCCCGTCATCGTCGCCGGCAAGCAGCCCGCGCTCACGGAGGCGATGATGGAGCGCAGGCGCGAGAGCGTCGCGAACATGTCGAACTTCGGCAAGGCGATGCTCCAGCGCCGCCGCGCGTCGAAGATCTGGTGGCTCGTGATGGTCGTACTGCTCGGCGGCGCGATCGCGGCGCTCGCGTCAGTGGGTTGGCAGCGCTAGCGTGCCCGTGTAGTACGCCGACAGCGCGTCGGCATCCCACGCACCCATCACGACGTCGCACGCGAACGTCTGGAACGTATCGAGGTTCGCGAGCAAGCCCTCGGGATCGACGAGCGCGGTCGGGCCGTTGAGCTCGTAGTGGCGGCTCTCGATGAACTCCATCGAGATCGTGCGGTGATCGTTCGGATCCGTGTTCTCGAGCTCGCTGATCCGGCGGGTGAGCCCCGCGCGCGCGATCGGATCGGTCGTCGTCTTCAGATCGGCCTGGAGCAGTGCGAGCTTCGCGCGGCGAAACGCGGACGGATCGCTACCCCCGGTCGCCTCCTGCAGGATCGTCGTGTCGAGCGAGACCTGCGCGCGCCACGGCTCGAGCAGCGCGCGCGGCACGGTGTAGACCGTCGCGTCGGGCCGGCTCGGATCGAGGAACGCGCGGCGCTGGAACCGGAACCCGCCGTGGACGATCTGGACGTCGAACGGCTCGAGCGGCTCTTCGCCCTGCTCCATCATCACCTCGTTGACCGACTCGAACATCGGGTTACCGAGGAGATCGAGCTGCGCGCCGACGAGCGGGTGGTTGATGATCAGGACGCCGTCGATCGAGACCGAGCGCACGAACACGCCGATCGGCGGGCCGTGCGTGCGCGGTGCGACCGGGTTCGACGTGCGCAGGATCCGATCGAGATCGGGCTCGCCCGGCAGCGCGAACGTGTAGCCGCTGACGCCGCGCGGCTCGTCGGTCGGATCCGGGTTCGTCGCGAGCCGGACCTGGACCCAGCCGGTGAACTGGAGGACGATCAGACTCACGGTGCACCTGCTCCGAAGGCGGCGACGCGATCGCGGACGTACGCCATGTTCTTCGCGACAAAGCCGAGCCGCGGCGACACGCCTTCCATCCGCGTGATCGCGGCGAGCTCGTCGGCGAGATGGGTCAGGCGTTCGACGAGCTGGACCTGGAACGAGTTGCGATCCGGGAACGTGCGGATCGGGCCGTCGAGCTCGAACGTGGTCGTCGCACAGTGCTGGCCATCGCCGGCGGGAAGATCGGTGAGGATCTCGGCGAGCGGACGGACGACGATCGTCATCAGCGGAAAGAACGCGTACTTCCGGTACATGTCGCGATCCGCCGGAGTCGCGTCGTTGACGCCGTAGAGCCGTGCGAGCAGCAGCAGCAATAGCTCGTACGCGCGGTTCGCGACGCGGGCGAGCGCGACGGCGCGCGGATCGCGGAACACGACGCAGTCCGCGTTCGGATCGACATCGCCACGCTCGCGGGTCAGCGGGTTGTGCGGCACGGGCTTCTGCATCGCCGCGCGCGACTCCGGGGTCAGCGCATCCCACTGCGCCTTCATGCTGCGAACGAGCGCGTAGTGCGAATCGGGATCGTGCGCGCTCGCACCCTCGCCTTGCGTCACGATCAGATCGATCGCGAACAGCGCCGACGGCAGATCGACGACCGGCAACAGCGTCAGGCTGTACCAGATCTGGGTCGGCGTCGCGCCGAAGTCGGCGTTCGAGACCTGCGGATCCTTCGCGCCGAGGAACAGCGTCTGTTCGAGCGGTCCGCCGGGCCCGCCGAGAAACTGGATGCCCGCGCGCAGGCGCGAATAGACCGCCTCGACCGACGTGATGAACGGCGAAGGCGCCGCCGGATCCAAGCACGGCGCCTCGAGCATCGCCGTGATCTTGAAGAACTCGTCGCCAAACGGCATCAGCGCGAGCGGCAGGTCGACCGCGAAGTAGTCGCGCTGGAGCGGCAGGTTCGGGCGATCGAAGTTCGGCGATGCGCCGACCGCGATCAGGAGGTTCGTGACGATGCCGAGGTGCTCCATCTCCTGGCGCGCGATCGACAGGAGCTGGAGCATGAACGTGCGCGCGAGCTCGCTATCCGCCGGCGAGAGCGCCGGCGACGTCCGCTCGATCGAGAACGCCGCGAACAGGTACTGGCAGAGGATCGCGTGCTCGAGCGCGGCGGCCTTGCCGAGCTCGTCGATCAACGCCTCGCGGGTCCGGATCGGGGGAAGCGCGGGACGCTCGAGCAGCGCGCCGAGCTGGGTCGCGGTCACACGACTCCGAAGCGCCGTGGATCGAGACCGAGCCTCGCGATCATCGCCGGGTTCGGCGCACGGCGTTCGCGCGGCGGCACGAACAGCGTCGACGCCGTCGACAGCGGTGCGAGCGGCAGATCGGCGAGCCGGAGGTGGAGGATCGTCGGCAGGCAGGTCGGTAGCTGCGCCGCCTCGTAGACCACGACGACGTGATCGTGGCCGTAGGTCAACGCGAGCGCATCGACGAGCACGCGCACGTTGTCCGCGTTCGTGCGGCCTGGATTCCACGCGAGGTCGCCGACGGCACCGATCTGCCAGACGATCAACGCGGCCGACGGATCGGGACGGCGCCCGTAGATCAAGAAGTCGGTCGCCTCGTACTGCGCGCAACCGACGACCGCCGGATCGAGCCCGAGGTCCGCGAACAAGCAGTCCTCTGCCGACACGCCGGGCTCCATGACCGCGCGCAACCCTTCGGCGCGCGCTCGCCGGATCGCGTCGTGCGACGGATACACGAACACGCCCGGGTGACCGTAGAACGCCGCACACACGGTGCGACCGGCGCGAACGCCGGCGAGCAACGTCTGGGTCATCGCCTCGTACGTATCGTGGCGCGCGCGCCCGACCTCGTAGAACCGCGACAGCGAGCTCGCTTCTGGCTGGAGCTCGCGGATCGCGGCCTCGGTGATCGGATCCGTCGTGACGTAATGAACCTCGTCGGCTTTCGCGATCCACGCGCGCGCGTCGAGCGTCATGTGCCCGACCGCCTTGATACCGGTGCCGACGACCGCTAGGAGGCCGCTCACTTGTTCGGCTTGTCCGGCGTCGGGGCCGCGGGCTGCGCTGCGCCGTAGATCAGCGCCGGTTGCGCGGCGCCGTAGATCAGCGCCGGTTGCGCGGCGCCGTAGATCAGCGCCGGTTGGTGCGACGCGTAGATCAGCGCGGCCGGATGCGGTGCACCCGTGCCGTAGATCAACGCGGGCGGGGCCGCGCCGACCGACGGTGCACCGGTGCCGTAGATCAACGCCGGCGCGCCGACGCCGTAGATCAGCTGCGGATGCGGCTGTGGCGCCGCCGAGTAGATCAGCTGCGTCGCGCCGACCCCGTAGATCAACTGCGGCTGCGGTTGCGGTTGCGTCGCGTAGATCAGCTGCGTCGCGCCGACCCCGTAGATCAGCTGGGGCTGGGGCTGCGGCTGCGTCGCGTAGATCAGCTGGGTCGGGCCGACGCCGTAGATCAACTGCGGCTGCGGCTGCGGCGCGCTCGCGTAGATCAGCTGGGTCGGATCCGAGGCCTTGTAGATCAGCGCCGCCGCGGCCTGCTGGCCGACGATCGCCTGGATCAGGCCGGCGTTGCGCGTGCGCAACACCGCCTGGTCTTGATCGCTCAGGCCGGACGTGGCGAGCGCGCCTTCCGGATCTTCTCCGAAGGCCTGTTGGGACGACGGATCGTTCGCGAGAGCAGCGAGATATTGAAGCAAGGTCGGCATGGATCTCCTAGGTCAACGAGCGCACGAGTCGGAAGCCAAGAGTCACGTCGCGCACGTTCGACGCCGAGCTATGGCGAGTCGCCGCGCGCAACAGGAACGAATCGAACAGGAAGCACCCGCCGTGGAGCGTGCGCTCGACGATCGGGCTATCGACGCGGCCGTCTTGCGGCGCGGTGTAGATGTCGTTCGGCAGTGGTGGGCCTTCGCGGCGATACTCGTCGGCGCACCACTCGACGACGTTGCCGGCGAGACCGCGCACACCGTACGGGCTCTCGTCGCGCGCGAACTCGTGGACGGGGACCGGGCGAATGCCGACCTCGTGGCTGAGCCGCATGCACGCCCAGCTCGGATCGAAGAACTCGCCCCACGGGAACGCGCGCGCATCGGCACCGCGCGCCGCCTTCTCCCACTCGAGCTCGCCGGGCAGGCGAAACTTGCGTCCGCTGCGCGCGCCGAGCCACGTCGCGTACGCGACCGCGCTGTGCCAGTTGACCATGAACGCGGGACCATTCGGCTCCCACGTCGTGCCTTCGTCGTCGCTGCCGAGTGCGAAGTGACCGTTTGCGCCGCGAGGCCACACGAGCGTGCCGGCCTCGCCGGCGGCGGTGCCGCGATGGCGCGGAACGACGCTGAGCGCGAGCTCCTCGGCCGCGGGGTCGCGCTGATCGACGAGCGCGTTGACCATCGCGAGCAGCTCGCTGTTCGTCACCGGATAGCGGCGGATCGCGAACGAGTCGACCCACACGCGCTTGCGCGGCATCACCTCGCCCGCAGCTTGCGGATCGCCGCCGCAGATGAACGGTCCACCGGGCACGTAGATCTCGTCGTCGTCGATCGTGCCGAGCGGTGGCAGCACGACCGGCGTCGGCTCGCTCGAGCCCGGGCGCTGCGCGTTCCAATGCTCCTGGCGGCCGATCGAGATCGGATAGCGCACGACGTGACAGCCGGGCGCGCGCAGGATCAACACGTAGCTCCCGCGCGGTAACTCGAGCGCGGTGATCGGCGCGCGGCCGAGATGCGAGACGTGCTCGTCGACGAGGCGGCGACCGCGCTCGACATAGCGGCGGAGCTCGACCTCGGCGGGCGGCTCGGTGCGGAGCGTGAGCGCGCCAGCGCCGGCGAGATAACCGGTGTGCTTGCCGCGATCGTGCTGGCGCAGCAGCACCTCGTAGCGCGCGGCGCCCGCGGCGTGCGTGCGCTCGGCCACCTCGTGGAGGCCGCGATAGTGCGCCGCGAGCATCACGTGCGCGTCGCGCAGCTCGAATTCGATCAGCGAGGCCTCGAGCAGGCGCGTCATCTCGAGCGTCGCGAGATCGGCCTGGACCTCGAGCACGTGCGCGCGATCTTCGAGCGCCCAACCCGGCTCTTTCAGCGTGCTGTCGACGAACGGCGGTAGGGGATCGAGCAGTGCACGCGCCTCGCTGCGCAACCGGGTCGCGTCGGCCTGGAGCCCCGCGATCTTCGGTTCGAGTGCTCGCGCCTCGTCGAGCAGCTCGCGCGCGCGGATCCGCTTGCGATCGCCGTCGAGGAAGCTCGTGATCGCTCGCGCGAGCGCCTTGCCATCGGGATAGCGCCGCTCGATCTCTGGCTCGGTCGCGCGATCGCAGATCGCGATCAGCTCCTCGGGCACCGGCCGCTTCGGCGGGTAACCGGCGACGACGCCGGTGATCTCGCGCAGGATCATGCCGAGCGCGAACACGTCGGACGCCGGTCCGATCTGATGCTCGCCGGTGCGCTGCTCGGGCGACATGTAGCCGTGCGTGCCGACGACGAGGCCGACCTCGCTGACGAGCGTCGGATCGTGCTGGCGGCTCGTCGAGGGCGACGACGACGGCGACACCGACTCCGGCACCGTGCCGGTCTCGCCGACGAGGCGCGCGAGGCCCCAGTCGAGGACGAGCGCTTCACCGAACGCGCCGACCATCACGTTCGACGGCTTGAGATCGCGATGGACGACGCCGCACGCGTGCGCGTAACCGACTGCCTCGCATACGCGCTCGAAGATATCGATCAGCCGGCGAAACCCGAACCCGCCGGGCTCGACGCCCCAGTCCTCGGCCGAGGCCGCGTGGACCGCGTCGATCACCGTGGTCAGCGTGCGACCGCGGACCTCGGCCATCGTGTAGTAGCGGTTGCCGTTCGTCAGCGTCCCGACCTCGTGAACCGGGACGATGTTCGGGTGCTGGAGCTGCGCGGTGATCTGCGCTTCCTGAACGAACCGCGCGAGCGCGATCGGATCGCCGGCGCTATCCGGGCCGATCACCTTCATCACCATGTGGCGGCGGAGCTCGCGATCGAAGACGCGATAGACGTCGCCCTGACCACCGCTCCCGACGAGCTCGCCGATGTCGTAACGGCCGTCGCGCACGACCGCGGGCGCCGGAGCGACGCGCTGGCCACGGAGCGACAACGTCGGCGCATCGATCCCGTCGAGCGTCGGCGCCGCGTCATCCATGACTCCACCATGCGGCGGCCTCGGATTCACGGCACCAGCTTACTCTTTCACGCCACTACTCGCGCGTCGCCCACCCACAGTTCTCCACGCGTACCGAAGCGGGTTCCGGATCACCTGCCTCGATCGGTTGCATCTGATCGGATGTGCACGGTGAGCCGTGCACCGACACGCGAATGTTTGCTAGCTCGCACAACGAATCGCTGGCATGCCCGTGCAGGTCGCAGTCGCGCGGCCGCATCCACGATCCTCATCCATCGTTCGTGTATCGTTTTCGGATGCCACGCGCTGCCCTCACGCTCGCGTTGTGCCTGATATCGAGCGCAGCGGCTGCCCAAGGCCTCGATGCCGAGCGGTTCGCTCCCGCGATCAGCGCCGACGGCGGGTTCGTGCTCGAGCAACCGACCGTGCCGTTCCACCTCGGCTGGGGTCTCGGGCTTTTCCTCAACTACGCGAACAACGAGCTCGTCGTCCGCGATGTCGCGACCGGCAACGTCGCGAGCCGCCCCGTCCAGACCGCGTTCACCGCGGATCTCGTCGGCTCGCTCGGTCTGTTCGGCCGGCTCGAGCTCGGCTTCCACCTGCCGGTTCACATGATCTACGACGGCGATCCGTACGGCGCGTTGAACGCGAACGGTGGGCTTGGCGATCTGCGGTTCATGCCGAAGGTCGCGCTCGTCCGCTCCGGCAGCCTCGATCGCCACGTCGTGCTGAGCCTCGCGATGCCGATCAGCGTACCGACCGGTGACGACCAAGCGTTCCGCGGCGCCGGTGGCGTGACGCTCACGCCCGAGCTGTTGTTCGGCGCGAACCTCGGCCCGGTCGGCCTCGGCTTCGATCTCGGATATCGCTATCGGGCGACGCATCCCGCGAACCTGCCGTGGGGCGACGAGATCACGATCGGCCCGTGGGTCACGCTCGCGTTCACCGAACGCGTCACCGGTCACCTCGAGCTGCTCGCGGAGAAAGAACTCAGCGCGGCCGTCACGGGCGCGGACTTCCCCGTCGAGCTGCTCGCCGGTATCGATGCAAAGGCGACCGAGAGCTGGGACTTGTTCGCCGGCGCCTCGTTCGGCATCACCGATGGCCTCGGCGATCCGCGGTTCCGCGTGATCGGCGGCGTGCGCTATCGGTCGGGCGTGCCGGAGCGCCAGGGCTTCGAGGATCAGGATCACGACGGCGTGCTCGACAAGGACGATCACTGCCCGAACGCCGCCGAGGACAAGGACGGCTTCCAGGACGAGGACGGCTGCCCGGACCCCGACAACGACGAGGACGGCATCCCCGACGATCAGGACGAGTGCCCGGAGCTCTCCGGCGACGCCGCGCACCACGGTTGCCCGGCGCACACGTACGTGAAGATCGAGAACGGCAAGATCTTCATCTTCGGCAAGGTCCTGTTCCGCACCGGCTCGGCGCAGATCGATCGGAGCAGCGATCAGCTCCTCGATCAGATCGCCGAAGGCCTCAACGCGAACTCGCAGGTCAAGCACATCCAGATCGAGGGCTACACCGATAACGTCGGCGATCGCCGGATCAACCAGAAGCTCAGTGAAGAGCGGGCGGCCTCGGTGAAAGAGGCGCTCGAGCACCGCCACGTCGATAGCGATCGGCTCGTCACGCGCGGGTTCGGCGAGACGCATCCGCTCGCACCGAATGATTCTCCGGCCGGCCGCGCGAAGAATCGCCGCGTCGAGTTCGTGATCAAGGAGGGCAAATGAGGACGACTCTGCTCGCGCTCCTGCTCGCTGGTGGTGTGGCGAGTGCCGCACCCGTGCAATTCCCCGTCGACAGCCAGTACAAGCCACTGCGCTGCGGCGGCACACCGATGTACGACGGCTATCGCGATCAACCCGGCTTCATCGACGGCGGAGATGTCGTCGGCAGCGCGACCGCGCCCGCTGCGCTGCGCGCGTCCGACGCGACGTACCTCTATCTCCGGATCCGCCTCGACGGCGATCCGGCGCCGACCCAGACGCCGGAAGCTGCATCGTGGGGCATCGAGCTCGATCTCGATGGCGATCCGACGACGTACGAGCTGCTGATGCTCGTCGACGGGCTCGCGGCGAACAACAAGGTCGAGCTGTTCACGAACCACACGACGACGCTGGCGAACGATCCGAACGATCCCGCCGATCAACCGGCGGTCGCGACGTACACGTTCGCCAACAACGCGCGCTCGACCATGGCGGCAATGCCGAACACCGGCGGCAATCCCGACTTCTACCTCGACTTCGCGCTGCCGTGGACCGACCTGATCGCGGCGGGCCTCGATCACGGCACCGCGACGCGGTTGTGGGTCGCGTCGTCGACGTCGGCCGACAGCTTGAACGGCGACTTCGCGTGTAACGACGGTGCCGGCGGCGCGGTTCACCTGAACACCGCGGACTCCGATCCGACGACCGGCGATCCCGCGAACGATCCGAACGGCAACGGCAGTGGTAGCGGCAGCGGCACCGGCTCGGGCGGACTGCAGCTCGAGGGCGGCGGTGGCTGCTCGACGACCGGTGGAGCTGCAACGCCGTTCCTCGCGCTGCTCGCGCTGACCGTGCCACGTCGACGCCGTCGCTAGCGCGCGAGGAGTCGCGTCATGATCCGCGCGAACACCGGCGCGGCGACCTGGCCACCCGAACCGCTATCGCGCGGCGTCTCGGCGCCGACGAAGATCACGTAGCGGGGATGATCGATCGGCGCGGTGCCGACGAAGCTCGCGTAGTAGTCGTTCGGGCCCTTGCCGAGCTGCGCCGTGCCGGTCTTGCCGGCGACGCGCACGCCCGCGACGCGCGCGGCCTTGCCCGTGCCCTTGTCGCCGGTAACGCCTTCGAGCAGATCGAGGACTTCGCGGGCGGTCTCGGGCCGGAGGATGTGCTCGCCGTCGGTGCGAGCCGGAACGAACGTCGGTGCGTGATAGACGCCGCCGTTCGCGAGCATCGCGTACGCCGCCGCCATCTCGAGCGGCGTCGACGCCAGCTTCGCGCCGATCGCATACGGCGCGCCACTGGGGCCGTCGGCGATCGTCGCCGGTGCGGAGGCGAAGTGGAGCTTCTTCGTCCACTGCGCGAGCTTCGCGCCGCCAAGCTTGTCGAACACCTTCGTCATCCCGACATTCGACGACACCGCGAGGATCCCGCCGACATCGAGCGTGCCGTGCGGCTTGTCATCGGCGATCGTCGAGAGCGGCTGCGGCGAAGTGTCGAATTGATCGGTGGGCGCGATCGCACCCTCTTCGAGCGCCGCGGCGATCACGAGCGGCTTCACGATCGAGCCCGGGACGATCGGCCGGCTCGCCGCGAGTTGCGCGTTCGCTTCGGTCCCGCCGCGATGACTCGCTGCGAGCACCGCGCCGGTCTGCGGATCCATCACGAGAACGATCGCCGCGCAGGGCGCCCAGTCCTTGTCGAGCTTCGCGATCTCTTCGTCGGCGATCTTCTGAATCCTCAGGTCGATCGTCGCGCTCTCTGTCGTTTCGCTCGGCGCCGGCGGCGCAGCGGGCTCGGGATCCGGCGTGGCACAGGCGACGAACGTCGCGAGCGCGAGGCCGACCCCGCCGAGCGCGAACCGGGTGCGCGCGACAACCGAGCGCTTGCGCGGCTCGAGCACGGCGCGGATTCGCTCCTCCACGTACGAGGTCTCCGCCATCGCGAGCACGCCGTGCGGCGTTGCATCCGTCGCGAGTGCGAGCAGGTGCTCCGCATAGCTCGAAGCGAGCACGCCCTGGTCGAGCACGCGATCATCCGCGGCGAGCTCGCGCTCGATCCGCAACTTGCGCGCCGCGATCCACACGAGCGGATCGAACCAGTGCAGCGCGACCGCGAGCTGTGCGATCGCACTCGTCAGGCAATCGCGGCTCGCGATGTGGGCGAGCTCGTGCGCGAGCACGACGCGGCGCCGCTCGGCGGTCCACTCGCCCGCGTCGAACGGCAGCAGCACGACCGGGACGAGCATGCCGGTCACCGCCGGCGTCTCGATCGAACGACTGATCCGGACCTCGACGGGCTGACCCGCGATATCGAGCGTCTCGACGAACCGCGCTTGTTTGACGAGGCGACGCGCACGCAGGAGCCCGACCGCGAGGCGCGCGAGCACGAGCACCGCACCGAGCGCCCACACGCCGAGCACGATCGCGACCGGCGAGATGCTCGGCGAGGCCGCGTGCACCGTGGTCGCGCGACCGGGCACTTGAAGGACCAGGGCCGGCAACGGCGCGAGCGAGCTATCGACCTGGTCGACCACATCCGGCGCCGAGGTCGCGACGAGCAACTCGACGTCCGTGTTCGCCGCGCGATCGCGGAGATGCACCGCCGGCAACAGCGCACTCGCGATCGGGAGCGCGAGCACGATCATGAACCCGCCGACGAGCACCGACCGGCGAGTCGCGGCGGACGCCCCTTTCAATGCGCGCAGCGCGACGAGCACGAGGCCGAGGATCAGAGCGGCGCGAACGGCGGTGAGTACGATCGTCATCATCAGCGTCCCTCCTTCTTGGCCTTCGCGATCAGCTGCGACAGCCGCTCGAGCTCGTCCTTCGACAGCCGCGACCGCTCCACCAAGGTAGCCACGGCTTCCTCGACCGAGCCATCGAAGAATGTCTCGACGACGTGCGTCAACGCGCTCTTGCGCGCGTCGGTTCGTGCCACGGCGGGCAGGTAGATGTAGCGAGGTCCGTCTTGGACGTGCTTGATGTGGCCTTCGTCCTCGAGGATCCGCAACAGCGCGCGCACCGCGGAATAGGTCGGCGCGTTGGTCATGTCTTCGAGGACCTCGGCCGCCGTCGCGCGCCCGCGCTTGTACAGGATGTCCATGATCTCGCGCTCTCGGCGCGTGAACGTGGCCGTATCGGGGGTGCCCTTCGTCATGTGCTAAGGATTTAGCACTGTGCTAAATATTTAGCAAGGAATTCTCTAGAGCCGCGGCAGGATCGTGAAATCGCGGTGAACGAACCGCCATTCGACCTGATCGTTGTCGCGCAATCCGAGCTCCGCGAACACCGGATCCGAGAGATCGATGCCCGCGTGATTCACCGGCGTGCGATACGCACCGCGACCTCGCTCCGACGCGGGCCGCGCGTCGTGCTCCCAGTACGGATCGTCGATGTTCCACGGGCCGACATCCATCACCTTCGCGATCACGACGCGCTCGCCGTAACGGATCTCGACCATCTTGCCGAGCGCTTTCGGATCGGGCAGCGCGACGAACCGCGAGTCCGCGCGGATCCGCATCATCGTCGCGGTGATGTCGCCGATCTGACCTTCGCGGGTGGCGAGCACGTGTTGCCACGATCCCGGCTGGCGCCAGTCCTCGATCCGCCACGCCAGGAAGCCGGCCGCCACGACCGCGAGCGCGGCGAGCTTCCAGCGGCTCGGGGCGTGGCGGCGACGGCGACGCATCTCGCGAGTATCGCAGCGCGCCCATAACCGCGCGAATATCTGAACGCCCCTGCGCCCGTTGATCGAAGATACGGCCATGGCAGTACGCATCGACCCGGCTCCAGCTCACCTCTCGTTCCGCGGCCGGAGGATCGCGTTTCGCGAATACGGCAGTGGGCCGCGCGTCGTCGTGCTGACCCACGGCCTCTTGATGGACAACCGGATGTACACGCGCGTCGCGCCGGTCATCGCGCAGGCCGGCAACCGCGTGATCGCGGTCGACATGCTCGGCCACGGCGAAGCCGATCAGCCTCACGACATGACCGCATATTCGATGCAGCAGTTCGGGCGCGACGTGCTCGCCCTGCTCGACCACCTCGGCGTCCCGCAGGCGGTCGTCGGAGGCACGTCGCTCGGCGCGAATGTCGCGCTCGAGGTCGCGGTGCTCGCACCGGACCGCGTGCGCGCACTCGTCCTGGAGATGCCGGTGCTGGAAAACGCGTTGCCGGCGGCCGCGGCGGCGTTCGTGCCGCTCGCCCTCGCGCTCCGCGTGAGTCAGCGCGGGATGCGCCTGCTCTCCCGCGTCACCCGCAAGCTCCCGCGCACGAGCTTCCTCGTCGACATCATGCTCGACTTCGTCCGCCGCGACCCCGCGGCCTCGCTCGCCGTGCTCGACGGCCTGATCTTCGGACGCGTCGCACCGCCGATCGAGGAGCGCCGCGCGCTCGCCCATCCGACGCTCGTGATCGGCCACCCGTCCGATCCGATCCATCCGTTTAGCGATGCCGACCGGATCGCACGCGAGCTCGCGCACGCTCGGCTCGTCACGGCGAGCTCGATCGCGGAGTGGCGGCTCCGGCCCGCGCGTCTCAACCGAGAGCTGTGTGCGTTTCTCGACGAGGTTTGGGGTCCAGCACTCGTGACTGACCGCGCAGGAACCGCCGCCCGCGGGTGAGCTCGTCGAGCCCGTGCTGCATCGCGGCTTCGACCTCGGCATAGCAGCGATCGAGCACCGCGGGATCCTCCGGATCGCGATCGTCCCACTCGATCGGCGGTAGCACCGACACCGTGGTCTGCGCCGGTAACGGCAAGTACGGCACGAACCCGGAGGTCAGGCCCCACGGCAGCGAGAGCACGAGCGGCAACACCTCCGTGCGCGCCCACGCATGAGCGTGCAGCAACTTCGCGAGCCGGTCGCCGCGCGCGAGCACGACCAGCTGTTCGTGCGTGCCGGCGGTCACGAACGGAACGATCGGCACGTGCTCGCGTAGCGCGAGCTTGAGGAAGCCCTTGCGGCCGCCGAGCACGACCTTGTTGCGGTCGCGAAACGTCCGGAACGTGTCGAGATCGGAGCCCGGAAACACGATCACCGAGCCACCCGCGGAGAACGCGTGGTGGGCGCTCGCGTGGCCGGCGCGAAGCATGCCGAGCCGCGTCGCGTAACGGCGCAAGATCGGATCCTCGAACAGAAAGTCGTGGGCGAGCGCGTAGGTCGCGCGGTTCGCGCCGAATCGATCGTGGATCGCCATCGCCAGGAAGAAGCCCTCGAGCGGCACCAGGCCGCCGCTGTGATTGCCGACGAACAGGACCGGGCCTTCGGGGATGTGCTCGAGGCCGACGACCTGCAGCCGAAAGTAGGAGTGCGCGAGCTGGTGGAGCAGGCGAAAGCCGAGCTCGAGCAGCGCCGGATCGCGGGACTGCACATCGTCGGCGCCTGCATGCGGTGCGTCACCGCGATGATGCGCGAGCGCGAAACGCGCAAACCGTGCGACGAGACGAGGCGGCGACAGCAAGATCTTCCGGTCTCGCTTCGGCACGAGCTCGTTCGCGCGCGAAAACCAGTCACTCAGTGCGGTCCACGTCTCCATCCAGGCAGTCATGGCCACCAGCGTTTCATCTGGCGTGCCGGGCACGCTCGAGGCTTTATACGCCCCCGGTAGCGTCGCCGGTCATGGCCGCCCGAGCGGCGGCGAGGTCGTCGACGACGAGGATCAGCTGGTGATCGTGGTCGCTGTAGACGCACTCGATGTTGACGCCGGCCGTGCCGAGCACGCGCGCGACAGCACCGAGCTGACCCGGCGTCTCCTGGTCGAGCCGGAGCTCGAGAACGTCGCGAACGCCCAGCACTTCGATCCCCGCGGCGCGCAACGCAGCGGTCGCGACTTCCGCATCGCGGACCAAGAAATGAACGACACCTGCGAAGCCACCGCCGCCTTCGAGGCTCACGCCGGCGCGCCCGAGCACGTCGCCGAGCTCGCCGAGCGCACCGGGGCGATCCGGAAGCCGCGCGGCGAGATCCTTGCGCTTCGCCGGTAGCGTCACCGCACCGACCGTGACGGTCGCGTCGTGGCGGACCGGAAAGTCGACCGAGCTCGCGATGTAGCAGGACGCGTGCGCCTGCTCGTGCAACGCCCGCGCGTCCGCGAGCTGGGCCTCGTCCTCGATCACGACGTGCGGATGCAGCACGACCTCCTCGAACCGACCGCCATCCTTGTCGGCGCGCATCCGCCCCGTCGCTCGATCGCGATAGTCGACGACGCGGATCTTGCGAAGCGCGCAGAGCGCCAGATACGACAGCATGTGACACGACGCGAGCGACATCACGAGCAGCTCCTCGGGATTGACGAGCTGGCGATCGCCGCGGAACGAGGGGTCCGCGCTGCCCACGAGCGCCGGCTTGCCGGGCGAGACCGCGCGGAATTGGCGCGAATACGCGGCGTAATCAGCGGTGCCGCGCCCCGTGTTGCCTTCCCACGCGAGCGCTACCTCGTAATCGTGTGCCTTCATGGCGTCTGTCATAGCGCGCTCTCATTGTGATGCGCGTCGAACGATCTCCGGCGCTTACGGTTTGTCGGGAAGAACGCCGAAATCCGGCGTTTCATCGGTATGACGTTCGTCGCAGGCACACCGATCGCGACGCCATTCGGGGCGATCGGGATCGAGTACCTCGTCGTCGGCGGCTATGTCTGGGCCGGCGATGGACCGAGCTCGGCACCCCGCAAGATCCAGGAAATCGTCAGCACCGAAGCGCGCGTCGTCGAGCTCGACTTCGGCGACGACCGCCTGCGCTGCGCGCGCGCTCATCCATTCTTCACGGGCGAGTGGAAGGACGCCGACACGCTGAAGCCTGGAGCCAAGATCGTCCGGCGCGACGGCGCGTTGCAGATGCTCTACGCGATCCGCGACGTCGGTCGCGCGAAGGTCTACGAGCTCTCGCTCACCGGCCTCCACACGTACTTCGTCGGCTGCTACGAGCTCGCGGTCCGCGACGTCCAGCGCGCACCTGCGCTACGGTTCAGTCGCGGCGCCTAGAACGAGTCGCCGTCGATCGGCGGCGCCATCGCGCGCGGCGGACGAACGAGCTCGACCAGCTCGCGACCGAGCCCAGCGGCGGTCTCGACATCGACGCGATCGTCGGGAGTCAGCGACGACCACTGCAGGACGAGCGCGTCGATCTCGTCGCTGAGCCCGTAGAGGCGCTCGGCCTTCAAGAACGCTTGCTCGATCACTTCGCATACGACATCGGGCAACAGCGCCGCGAACTTCACCGCACGATCGAGGTCGCCGGTGATCTTCGTCTTGAGATCGGTGTCGTGCTTGATCAGCACGCCGCGCTGGGACACGAACGACAGCGAGTCGAGATACTTGTCGAAGCCTTCGCAGTCGAGGCGGTTCGCGACCGCATTGCCGGCCGCGAGCGTCTCGCGGAACTGCCAGAAGTCGACGCGCGAATCCGAGCGCAGGTAGTAGAACACGTCGCTCTCGATGAACCGGTTCAACGCATCGACGACGCGCCTGTAGTTCGTTTCGGCGACCTCGGGCGGGGTCGCGCGATCCTGGACGCGGCGATTCAGGCTGCGCACGCCGCGGCGAAGATCCGAGAGCGCGCGGCGGACGGCGAGCGCCTTGCCGAGCGTGTCGCGGTGCCCGGGGACCATGCGGTCGGGTTCGGCATAGCCGAGGAAGCACTCGTACACGGTGGTCATCACCGCGAACACGCCGTCGGTCAGGCCGGTGGTCGCGTCGTTGAGCTCGCGCACCGCCTGATCCTTGTCGTCGTTCGCGAGCGCGTGCGCGAACCGGCGCTCGAACTCTTTCAGCTCGGAGCCGAGCCCGTACTGCAGCGTCGACATCTCCGCCATGAGCGATTCCCAGCGCTCTTCGTCCGGACGCTCGCGATGCGTGATCACGCTGCGCAGTGACATCGGTCCCGACTTCGGCGCCGGACCACTACTCTCGAATTCGAGCTCGCCCTCGACGGCGCCACCGCCGCTCGCAGCGACGGGCGCGATCATCGCGACGTACTCCATCAGTCGACGGAAGTGACTGAGCACGGCATCGGCAACGATCTGGAGTTGCTCTTCGCCTTCTTCGCGAATGTAGAGCGCAGCGTCGAGCTCGCCGAGCGCGCGCACCGCTTCTTCACCGATCTGGAGAAGCTTGTGGACCTTCCTCCGGATCTTTCGATCCGAGATAGTCCCCAGCAGCCCGACGAGGGCGGCATTCTCCGGCGCTTCGGCCTCCAAACCCTTAGCTTACGAGGCGTAGCTCGCGAGGTCGAGTATGTGGGGGGTAATGGGTTTTCGGAGGCGTAAGTAGTGTAAGGGAGGGGACCGTCGCCACATCTCATTCGAACCCGCGTCATTGGAAACGGGACGCGGAGGGTTATCCTGGAGCGTGCGCGCCGCGCTCCTACTGGTGATAGGGCTGGGCTGCTATGCGCCGCAGCCCTCGTCGGGTGCGCCGTGCGCGAGCAGCGGGATGTGCCCCGACGGGCTCGTCTGTTCGCCGGCGTCGCAGACCTGCGAGCTCACCGCGGTCGACGCGCACGTCGGCGATGTCGCACACGACAGCGCGCCGATCGTTCACGACGCGCCGGTCGATGCCGCGACGCCGATGCTCGTCCAACACGCGACGAGCTACGCGGCCCCATCGCAGTCGCTCTCGGTCACGCTGCCGGCCGCGCCGGCGGCAGGGCACGTCCTCGTGCTGATCGCCGGTAATCCTCACGCCGGACTCACGAGCGTCACCGGAGCCGGAGCGACCTGGGCGCGCGCCGCGATCTCGCCGATCTACAACAACGTCGAGATCTGGCTCGGCGTCACGGATGGCTCGAGCGCGACGCTGACCGCGACCGATCCGGGGAGTACGGCACCGATGTCGCTGCTCCTGACCGAGTGGTCCGGGCTCGCGACCGCGAACACGCTCGATGGCTCGGCAGTGCTCGACGGGATGACGAGCCCCGCGAGCGCCGGTGCGATCGTCACGACGAATCCGCGCGATCTGATCCTGTTCGCGATCAGCAACGGTTCCCCGAACACGTTCGGCGTGCCCGGGCCGGGAACGTGGACCGCACTGCCGCTCCTCGACCACGCGGTGATTCAAGCGGCTTGGTACCTCGTCGCCGACACGGCGGCGAGCTTCGCACCGGAAGTCAGCGAGACCGGTCATACGTGGGACGCCGCACTCGTCGGCCTCCGGATCGCTCCCTAGCTCTATCGCCCGGCGCCGTTGCGCTTGTTCGGTCGCTCGCGTCGCCAATCGAGGAGCGGCTGGGTGTCCTCGGCCTCGGGGCGCTCGATCACCGCGCGAAGTGCCTCGCTACCGAGCGGTCGGCTGATCGTGTGATCGATCGGGAGGTAGCGCCGGTGCATGCTGCGCTGGCTACCGATCGCGACGATCGTTCCGTTCCACCAGTGATCGTCGATGCCGAGCTTGAGCCCGACGGTATGCGCGGCCGATAGCAGATCGAGGTCGAGCACCAACAGCTCCGAGCTACTCGCGCCGCCGCGCGCGAGCAGCTTGATCACCTCGGAGACATCGCCGGCATACAGCCTCCGGCTCACGAGGTCGCCGACCTCTGCTTCGATCCAGTTCCTCAGTTGTACGCTCGTGCACAACGCGACCAATCGCCGTTCCGTCAGCATCATCGTGAGGTCACTGTTGCAACCTCTGACCTGAAGCGCAGTCGGACCTCTCCGGCTTTCTCTGTAGGCGCTCGCCGGTATTCCGCGTCGGTGTCTGTCCTACGCGCGCAGGACCGCTGATGGCCGTTCGGCTTCGGCGACCTACAGCAAGCCGTTCGGACCTATGGACCACACCTCCGACGTGGGGGTACCTTGCCCCGAACGCGGGTAGGGTAACCGCGTCTGGGGGACTCATGCGTGGATCGAAGCTGTGGCTGCGGAGTGCGCTGGCGATCACGATCGTCGGCGGAACGGTTCTGGTAGCGCGCGCCGTGCCGACGGGCGGGCGGGCGCTGCTCTTACAAACGCAACGCGATCAAACCGTCGATGCGCTCGAGAAAGCGATCGCACGCGGTGACGATGGCATCGGACCGCTGCCGGCCGACTACATCGACGACGACGAGGACGAGCAGGAGGATGACCCGCTCGTTCGCGCGCTGTGGATCCGGCTGAACGAAGGCCAGGTCTCGCAGCAGAGCGTGACGTCGCTGTTGCGCGAAACCGAGCTCCAGCGCCAGCGCGAGCACACCTACTCGATGATGCGCGAGCGGCTCTTCGAGGTCGGCGCCCCCTCGCCGACGCCCGCGACATCGCTGCAGTGGAGCCAGCTCGGCCCGCAGAGCGCGCTGTCCGAATGGAACGGCAGCTACTACGACGGCCTCGACTCGGGTCGCGTCGCATCGATCCGCACCGATCCGACGAACCCCGCGACGGTCTACATCGGCGCGATCGGCGGCGGTATCTGGAAGACGCCGGATATCACCGTCACCGACCCACCGTGGACGCCGCTGACGAACACGCTCGGTACGATGTTCATCGGCTCGTTCGATCTCGATCCGACCAACTCGGCTACGATCCACGCCGGCCTCGGCGATTTCTGGGAAGGCAATCCCGGCGGCGTGATGGTCAAGACCACCGACGGCGGCGCGACGTGGAGCGCGCCCGTCCCGCTCAACACCACGCTCGGCGGCACGCCGATCCACGCGGTCAACACCCGCACCGTGAGGGTCGACCCGAACAACCCGAACAACATCCTCGTCGCGAGCGACGTCGGTCTGTTCCGCTCGACCGATGGTGGCGCGACCTACGCGCCGATCGATCTGCCGAACACCGCGGTGTACGGCTCGGATCTCGAGGGCACGTTCAGCATCGTCTACACCGGCACGACCGCCGGTAAGTCGACGTTCCTCGTCAGCGGCAACTACGCGTGCCCCGGCACGTATCCGCCGTCGTTCAACCAGCCGACGACTGGCTTCTTCGTCGCGACCTGCCCGTCGCTGGCGACCGGTAACCTCGGCGATATCTGGCGCAGCACCGACGGTGGCGCGACGTGGACCTCGGCGCGAGTCGCCGCCACGCTGCCGCTGCCGACGCACGGCGAGATGGGCCGGATCAATTTGACGAGCGTTCCGACGGGCGCGGATGCGAGCACGGCAGTCGTTTACGCGATCGCCGCGAACCAGACCGGCTCGTTGACCGACGCGATCCTGAAGAGCACCGATGGTGGCAGCACGTGGAGCATCGTCGCCGACGGTGCGTCGACGAACCCGACGAACCCGATCCAGGGCGCGAGCTCCGCGGGCGACTGCCTCACGATGGATCTCGGCCACGGCCAGAGCCAGTACGACCTGACGATCGCTGTCGATCCGGGCAACCCGAACAACGTGCTCGCCGGTGGCAACCTGTGCGGTGCGCGCAGCATCGACGGTGGCGCGACCTGGCAGATGATCTCCGACTGGCTCGGGTTCGGCGGCCCCGAGGGCCCGATGCCGTATGTCCACGCCGACTGGCACGCCACCCTGATCACGCGGATCAACGGCCAGCCGATCGCGCTCGCCGGCAGCGACGGCGGCACGTTCAACTCGTTCGATCTGTTCAGCGCGCCGCGCGGCAGCGACGTCCACTGGTTCGACGCGAACGTCGGGCTCGACACCCACCTGCCCTACTCCGTCGGCTCGGGCGATCCGATCTTCGGCAACTCGAGCATGGTGCTCACCGGCCTTCAGGACAACGGCTCGCGCATGCGAGTCAGCGTCGTCGAGGCCTACCTCTCCAACTTCCCGAAGGCGTGGAACCAGATCCAGGGCGGTGACGGCTTCGGCACCGCGGTCGCGAACGCGCCCGACGGCACGAACACCACGCTGTGGGCCGTCGCGAACGGCAGCCGCCGGTTCTGCCGCGCCGGCGCCGGCATCGATTGCTCGCGAGCGACGCGGACCGTGAACGGTGCCGAGATCCGCAACTGGTACCCCGCTTCGCCGGCGCTGCCCGCAGGCGATGCGAACGGTGGCTTCGCCGTGCGCTACGCGCCGCTCTACGACGCGGCCGGCAGCGTGATCACGAACTCGAACTTCAACCTGTGGCGGATGTCGACGAACCCCGGCAACACCGCGACGATCACGCGGCTCGTGACGAATCCGGCGCCGGCGAACCCGGGCGGCTACACCGGCTGTGGAACCGCGACGGTGCGCTCGATCCGGCCTGCGGGTCCGCAGGCGGCGCCGTTCAGCTACACGATCAACAACGTCAAGTCGCGAGTCTACGGCTTGCCGCTCAGCGGCGGCTGCTTCGCCGTCGTCGTCGATCCGGGCGCTGCGAACGGCACCGTCACGGTCACGACCGCGGCGACGATCCCGCAGGTCGGCGCCGAGCAGATCCAGAACACCGCGGGGATCACGTTCCCGCGCGACCCGACGCACCTCGGAGGTACCGACATCACCAAGACGTACGTGGTGTCGAGCGTCGGAGACTTCGACGCGCTGCCGGCGACGAGCCCGGCGACGCCGATCTCGGCCGCTGCAGGCCACGTGTTCAAGACGAATGACGGTGGCGCGACGTGGACGCCGCTCCATGGCAACGGCACCGGCTTCGATCTGCCGAACGTGCGGACCTACGTGATCAAGTTCGACCCGAGCGATCCGACGGATCAGACGCTGTGGGCCGGCACGGACCTCGGGCTCTATCGCTCGACGGACCAGGGTCAGACGTGGGTGCGCTACGGCACGAACCTGCCGATGGTGCGCGTCCAGGATCTCTTCATCTCGCAGAACGGCTCGTTGATCCGCGTCGCGATGTACGGCCGCGGCGTCTGGGAGATCTATCCGCGGTCGGATGCCGCGGGTGGGCTCACCGGCCTCGGCGACTTCGACAAGAACGGCGTGATCGACTTCCAGGATATCTCGGCGCTCACGAATCGGATGACGACGACCACCGCCTCGACGGAGGTCCCGATCTACGACTCCGAGATGAACCTCACCGAAGCAGGAGGCTCGTCGATCCTCGACGACAACGACCTCAATGCCGTCCTGCCGAAGCTCGGAGGTGCACCGTGAACCAACTCCTGCGCTCCCTCATCCTCGCTCTCTTCGTCGTCGGCTCGGTCGCGAGCTGCGGCGATAACCACCACGAGCACGTCGCGATCATGCTGTTCGAAGCCGCGCCGGATGCGATCGAGACCGGCCAGTCGACCAAGCTGATCTTTCTCGTCCAACCTGCCGACGCACAGCTCACGATCACCGGCCTCGGCGATGTCACCAACCAGGTGCAGAAGGCGATCACGCCGACCGCGACGACGACGTACGAGCTGACCGCCAGCGCGCACGGCGAAACCACGACCGCGAGTGTCACCGTCACCGTCGGCCCGCTGCATGACGCCGGTCTCCGGCTCGAAGCGGCGAATTCGACGCCCGTCGCGGGTCAGCCGTTCATGCTGACGATCACCGCGCTCGCTGCAGATGCGAGCGTCGCCCCCGGCTACCGCGGCACGGTCCACCTGAGCAGCTCCGACGGTCAGGCCGTCCTGCCGGCCGATGTCACGTTCGACGCCGTCGACGCGGGCGTCAAGCAAGTCATGGTCACGCTCAAGACCTCGGGACTCGAGACGCTGAACGGCGTCGATACGGTCAATTCCGGCGCGGCCGGATCGACCTCGGTCACCGTCCAAAGTGCGGCGGCCGCCGCCTACACGGTGAGCGCGCTACCACCGACCGCGATCGCGGGCGATGCGCTCGTTCTGTCGATCACCGCGCGCGACGCGTTCGGGAACGTGGCGACGAGCTACACCGGCGCGGCGCACCTCGCGTCGACCGACGGCAGCGACGTCCTGCCGACCGACGGTGCATTCACCGCCGGCGTGCGCGTCGTCAGCGTCGCGTTCACGAAAGTCGGCACGCACTTCGCGACCGTCTCGGAAGTCGGCGGCACGATCGCCGCCGTCAACACGAGCAATGTCGTGATCGGCGCGGCCGCTCCGTTCCGGATCGACATCAGCTCGTCGAGCTTGGTCGCGACGGCCGGCGTGGCGAAGGACTTTACGGTCAGCCTGTTCGACCGTTACGACAACGCGTGCACGAACTACGTCGGCACCGTTCACTTCGCGAACACCGACGCGCAGGCCGTGCTTCCCGCGGACTACACGTTCACGGCCGGCGATGCCGGCGTGCACGCGTTCACCGCGACGTTGAAGACGGCGGGCCTCGAGACGCTGACGATGACCGACACGGTGATCACGGCGATCAACGGCAACGCGACGTGGATGGTCGGTGCGAACGCGCCGACCAGCTGCATCGCGAGCCAGGCGCCGGCCACCGCGGTCGCGGGCTCCGCGATCGGCATGACGGTGATCTCGAGCGACGCGTACGGCAACCTCGCGACGACCTACACCGGCACGATGGTGGTGACCTCGACCGATCCGCGCGCGAACCTCCCGCCGCCGGTCACGTACACGGCAGCGGACGCCGGCAGCCACACGTTCCCGGCGGCGTTGCTCACGACCGGCAACCAGACGCTGACCGCGACCGACGTGCTGAACAACACCGTCACGTGCAGTGCGACGATCGCGGTGACGCCCGCGGCGGCGAAGCTGATCGTGACGCTGCCCGGCTCGGCGAACGCCGGCTATGCCGCCACCGTCGGGATCGTGATCAAGGACATCTACGACAACGCGTTCCCCGGTTACGCCGGCACGATCACGTTCTCGAACAGCGATACCGGCACGGGCGCGACCACGCCGGCGCCGATCACGTTCACCGGTGCCGAGGGTGGCGTCGGGTCGACGAACGCCACGTTCGTGACGATCGGTACGCAGACGCTCGCGGCGACCGACGGGACCTCCGCGGGTAGCGCGCAGATCGGCGTCCACGGTCTCGTCTACACGGCGCCGAGCAGCGGGCGCGTTCGCCTCGTCGTCAACGCGGCGAACTCGAACACGCAGACCGTGCAGCTCGACCTCGTCGCGAACGAGCTCCTCGAGGTGTCGAGCTTCTTCGGCGGTGGCCCGGGCTCGTTCGCAGCGGGCATGAACCTGCCGCTCGATACGACGCGCGTCGGTCCGGCTGCGTCGCTATTCACGCCGGGCGCTGCCCTGCCGGCGGGAACGGGAACGCAAGCGGCCGGTGCAGCGATCGGCGCGACCGATCACGTGCTGTACACGGTGGTCTCGCGCAAGCGGACCGCGGCCACCAACTTCAACCAGGAAACGCAGGTCGGAGCCGGTCAGGTGTTCTACTCGGTACGGCTCAAGCTGACGCCGGCCGGCAGTGTCGGCCCGGTGTTCGACGGCGCGCAGCCCGGACCTCTGTTCCGCGCTGCGGTCCGCGATCAGTACGGCGACGACTTCGTCGGCCAAGCTGACTTCGGTATCGGCAAGCTCGAGATCCGCTAGTTCAGCTTCATGAGCTGGTTCGCGGCGTAGTACGCCGCGGGCACCTCGTACGCCGAGCCGTCGGGGCCGAGGACGATCTGAAACGAGACCTGTCCCGGCCACGCACCGATCGGCGTGCCGTCGGCTTCGGTCGCCTGGACGCCGCCGTCACAGCTCCAGTAGATCGCGTCGGTCGAGTCGACCGCCTGCGGCTCGCCGCAGGGCGCGGTGTAGTTCGCGGGTGGTGCGAGCGTGCCCTTCTCGAGCACGAACCCGTTCGCCGCGTACGCATTCACGAACTGCGACGCGACCGTGACGGTCGTCGGCCCGAGGATGATCCGCGACGGATAGCGCGCGCTGGTCGTCGCTTGGTCGGAGAGCAGCGCGCCGCTGTTCGACAGGTGGATCAGGTGCAGGCCACTGCCCGTGCCAGCCGCGACGAAGATCGAGCTGTCGGAATCGATCGAGAGTGCCGGGCCCGACAGCGTCGCGTCGAGCGTGTAGTGCCAGTGCTGATCGCCGCTGACCGGATCGAGGTCGACGACATCGAGCGCGGGTGCCGGGTTGCCGGCGCCGACGACGACTTCGATCAGATCACCTTGCGGCGAGATCGCGGTGCGATCGCCACCGGCGGGCTTCGTCCAGTCCGGGCTCGCACTCGTCGGCTGCGCGAAGCGCGCGAGCCCGTAGCCGGCCGTCTGGTTGTACGTCTGCGCGAACGTCGCGCCGGACTTCAAGATCACCGCGTGATAGAGACCCTCGGCCGTGAGCGCCCCCGGCTTCTGCGCGCCCGTCGCGGTGTCGAACGAATACAGGTGACCCTGATCGCCGGCGTTGTAACCACTCGCCTGGAGTACGAACAGGTCACCGTTTGGACCGAGGACGAGGTCGCTCGCGGCAAACGTCAGCGCCTTCGTCCAGCGCATCGTGCCGGTCGAAGTTAGCGATACGAGGTTCGGCATCTGATTCGGAATGTTCTGCGTGAAGTAGATGTTGCCGGCTTCGTCGATCACCGGCGTGCCGACGCTCGAGTCGGTCGCGTTGCTCGTGAACACCGGATTCAACGTGCCGTTGCCGAGCGGTCCGGCGGCCGCGCTCCGGTAGCTCAGCGCGAGATCGCCCGTCGAGACGCGCCAGCCTTTCGAGTGGTCGCTCACAGCCGAGCCGGAGCCGGAACCCGAGCCGGAGCCCGAGCCGGAACCCGAGCCGGAGCCCGAGCCGGATCCATCGTCATCCCCCGTCGCCATCCCGCCACCCGTACAAGCCACCATCATCATCAGAGCTGCAACACGCTTCATGCCCCGAAGACGTACAGGTGGGCGCGAATGGGAAGTTTATTGCTGGGCGACCGCCGAACCCTTCAGACGCGCGTTGATGTCCTCGAAGATGTGCTCCCGCCGCTCCGTGAGCCACGCCGGCGGACTGTCATCGGGCAACTCCTGCGGTTTGGGTAACCCGTCCTGCCACTTCGACGCGTGCGCCATCACGGCGACGCGCCACGGTCGCGGGCCGACGACTTGAATGTCGTAGCGGGCGAAGTACTTCATCGACGCCACGGCACCAGGCATCGCAATCCCATTCGGGTTGTACCCGTACGGCACATCCTTCACGTTCGCGACGATCTGCCGTACGGGTACAACCCGAATGTGCTCGCGATCGACCTCGACGGTCTTTGCGTTCTGCTTCGCGACGTCTGTTGCGGCCGCTAGCACGGCATCGAGGTCCGTGTCGTAACGGGCCGAAGAGGAATGCGGGGCCGCACCGCCGCACGCAATAACCATCACCACTGCGAATCGCCACATGCGCCCCAGTGTACGCGAACGCGCCGGGAACATTGCCTCATCGCGAGCGCGGCGAGATAGTGCGCCGATGGTCAGCGCTGATCGCCCTCCTCGACCGATCGATCTCGCCGATTTCCTGTACGAAGTCGTCGACGCTTCGTCGCTGATCGACGTGAACGCGTTCGCGCCGTCCTACGAGCCTATTCCGGTCGATCCTTATGTCCGCGAGGGTTATCGCTACAAGGCGATCACGTGGCTCCGCGTCAAACACCGGCTAGCAGCCGTCAACATCGCGATCGACGATCACATCGCGCGCGCGAACGAGCAGAGCGACCTCGATCGCGATGCGTTTCTGAGCGACTCCACGCCGGCGTGGAGCTCCGACGAGACGGGCTACGAGTGCTGGACACTCCCGCAGTACTCGCTCGCGCAGGCGAAGGCGTACAACCCGGTGCACGGTGATCTCCGGCGCGAGTACCCGCCGATCGATCCGGCGCTGCTCGCGGGTCCCGATCTGCGCCGCCTCGTCTTTCACTACGCGTCGCGGTTCGAGTGGAACGACGCGATCGTGCTCGTCCAGTTCCAGCGCGTCGACTGTTTGCCCGGCCGCCCAGGGAGCGTCGCCGTCGAGGGCTATCACCAGGACGGCAACCGCCACGTCGCGATGCTGATCGTCGATCGCGTCAACATCAAGGCCGACTCGGGCGCGAGCCAGTACAAGCTCGATGTTGGCGGCAAGATCAGCGACGAGATGGTGTTCGACGCGGTCGTTCCACCGGGACAGCTGATCTACTGGAACGACAAGCGGGTCTGGCACTACGGAACGGACATCGAGATCGCGGATCCAGCAGCGAACGGTGGCCGTGGCGTTCGCGACATCGTGATCCTCAGCGCGAAAGAGCCGCCCGCGCACGTTCCGATGGCGCCGGTGCCCGACCGCTTCAAGCAATAGCGAGTCGTTTCGCGTTCGCGCGCGATTTCATGCGACCGGTGGGCGCGACGGGGCTCGTGTACGCATGCTGGCTCGCTGGACTTCCTTCTGCGTTCTCCTCGCCGCGTGCGGCGGCTCCAATTCCTCGAACGACCCGCCCACCGGGCCACACGCGATGGGCTCGATCATCGTCACCGAAGCGCATGCGGTCACCGGCGGCACCGCGAGCTCGACGGTCGCCGCCTCGTTCATTCCGGATGCCGCGACGCTGCCGGCGAAGTGCACGCAAACGGTCGCTGGCTGCGAGCTCGCGCTCGTGCCCGATTGCGGCGGCACGTGCGGCGATCACATGGCGTGCGCGTTCGACAGCAGCTGCACCGCGAAGTGCCAGCGGATCTGCGATGCGCAGTGCTCGGCGACCCAGGAGTGCTACTTCCCGACGGCGACGACCTCCGCGTGTCGCGATCGCCAGAGCTTCGATGCGGGTACGCTCACGTTCTCCGGCACGACCACACCCGTGACGCTGTTCCCGCCCTATTCGTTCGCGGGTGTCAGCACCGGTTCGCTGTACGCCGATGGTGCCGCGCTCGGCGTCGTCGCGTCGGGCGCGAGCACGGCGGGCTACACCGGCTTCACCGAGAACTTCGCCGCAACGCACGTGTTCCGCACGAGCCCCGGCCTCGACAAGCTCGGCATCTCCGACGTGTTCGGCACCGGCGATCTCCCGATCGCGTGGACCGCCGGCGAGGACGACATCACGATCACCGCGACGACCATTAGCTCCACGGGCACCGCCGCTTCGTTCACGTGCAAGGGCGACGACAAGTCGGGCAAGTTCGCGCTGCCGCGTCAGGCGATCACGGCTGCCCTGAAGGGCAAGTCGCTCAAGTCGCTGACCGTCTCGGTCACGCGCTCGAAGGTGCAATCGACCTACGACATCGCTACGACCGGAATGCTCAGTGGCGAAGAAGTCCAGCCGACGGGCTGGCTCGATCTGAGCACGAGCTCGACCGAAACGACGTCGTTCCAGGGCTGCGACAATAACGAAACGGTGTGCGGCAACAGCTGCGTCGATACGACGTCGAGCTCCGCTAACTGCGGCAGCTGCGGCAACGCGTGTGCGAGCGGCGATGCGTGCGACAACGGCACGTGCGCGGGACCGAGCGCGTGCAACTCGTGCGTGGGGACCGCATCGACCGGCGCCGGGGCCTGCGCCTCTGCAGCCAATGCATGCACGGGTAACGCGGACTGCGCCGCGCTGAAGTCTTGCCTCGCGGCCTGTAACGACAGCACGTGCTCGCAGAACTGCACGAATGCGCACATGACCGGCCTCACCATCTACAACACGTGGGCCAACTGCATCTGTCAGACCGGCTGCACGACCGAATGCGCCAGCGAGTGCAGCGGCGGTTGATCCGTCAGCGGGTCTTCAGCCGCACGCAGAACTCGGCCTGGCCGAGGGTGGCGCTGTAGTTGCGATCATCGGGGGCGAGCTCGCAGGCGGTCCGGAGCTCGGCGACCGCGATCTCGGGCTCGTCGGCGCGTAGGGCGCGCTTGCCGCGCATGTACGCCTCGGCGGCGAGCTTGCGGAAGTCGATCGCTCCGGCACCGACGCGCTGCAGCCCGGCGAGGTACTCCGCGCGCCGCGCCGGGTCGGTCAGGACCGTGAACGCGATCGTGATCTGCGCGAGGAGCGCGCGCGCGTCGAGCTCGCGATCGCGGATGTGGAGCTCGGTGAGCCGCTCGAGGCGCAGGTTGCGCGCGAGCTCGACATACGCGGTGCGGACCGCCTCGACCGATGCGCCGATCGGCAGGCCGAGCATGGTGAAGTGATCGACGCTGAGCGCGAGCATCTTCCTGCCCTCGGCGATCAGGCCGCGGACCTCGTTCGCGCTGAGCGCGTTCGGCCGCACGACGGTCGGCCGGACCTCGAGGAACGGCTCGGTCCAGCGTTTGGTGCCACGGCCGAGTGCGACCGGCGTCGCCGCCACCGTCGGCGGTCGCGGCGCCTCGATCGGCTTGGGGTGCGCGACGAACGGATCGCTCCCGATCAGCATCGGCACGCACTCCGGCATGTCTTCCGGCGGAGGTGCCAGCGGCAGCGGTGGCCGCGGCTTCGCGGGATCGCTCGCGGTGACGGCACCGCACGCGGCGAGCGCGTAGACCACCGCTTCGACCATCCGCGGATCGAGCTCGCGATGGCGGGCCTCGATCTCGGGCAGGCTCGTACTCGCGCGGAGCGCTTCGATCACCGCCTGCTCGGCGTCGCCGAACCCGAAGCGCGCGAGGTCGGCGCTGCCCGCGAGCTCGAACCGCGTGCCGAACTTGCGCAGCCCATTCGTCAGGCGCGCGCCGTCGAGGACGAGCCGAGCGCCGTGATAGATCACGGTGCGCACGTCGACGCCGATCCCGATCATCAGCGGGATCGTGATCGAGTCGTCGATCGTGAAGTCACCGCGATCGATCGCGAACGTTCGCGCGGCCCGCTGGACCAGCACGCGCGTCTTGAGCTCCTGGACCTGTGCGGGCGCGAGCGCCATCGCATCGACGAATGCCGCGAGCTCGTCGGTCCGCGACTTCCGGCGATCGCGCGCGAACGCGGAGACCTGCGCAGGCGTCACGAGCCGAGTGCTCACTGCGACGCGCGCGATGGAATCCGCGGCCACCGGCGACGTCGCACCGACGACCGCACCGTGCACGAACGCGATCCGATGCACGGCGTCGTTGCCCGCACGCAGCGTGAGCTCGCAGGTCCGGCTGCCCATCGCGAGCGCGGCGAGGGTCGCGCCCCAGGGGCGATCCTCGACCTTCCCGGCACGCCCCACCGACGGAGCGAGCGACGTCCCACGAGCGCGCATTACCCAGGTGTAGAGGTGCTTCGCCGACGACGCAACGCGAATATCGTGCCTTCTACTTCGCCTGCACTGGGAGTGGGCTCGCTGACAGGATCAACGATTCACGATCCATAGTGGTCCGCAGTCCTACATGCCCTATCATCAGGATTCTTGAGTCCGTGTCCTGTCTGCAGCCAGCCGGTGGATCCGCTGCGCTCCCGCGCGGTCGCGGTACGCATGGGCAAAGTGACCGCGTATTGCTCGAAGGAGTGCCTCGCGATCGCCGAGAACAAGGACGCTGGCGTCGCGCCGAAACCGACGGCGAACCCGCCGGCGCCCGAGGCCGCGCCGATCGAGATCGTTAGCACCGCAGCTGCGAAGCGCGACGACACGATCGGCGCGTGGGCGATCGGCGACGACACCGCGATCCGCAAGTACAGCGTGCTCTCGACCGCGGAACGCGAGGTGCTACCGCCCGCGAAGAAGCGCCGCGCGACGCTCGTGCTGCTGCTGCTCGTCCTTTTAGGCGCGGGCGGCTTCGCGGTCTACCACTACGTGATCCGCTGAGCTCCCTGCTATCTTCGACGCCTTGACGGACGGCGTGGATCTCATCGCCAACGAAGCCCGCGAGCTCACCGGCGACGCGCGCGCGACGGGCGAAAAGACTTTCGGGCGACAGAACGAAGTCCATGCGGTCGCGCGCCTACTCGCGCACAGGAAGAGCGTCGTGCTCGTCGGACCTCCGGGGGTCGGCAAGACGGCGGTGATCCAGAAGCTGCTGTCGTACCTCGCCGAGGGTCGGCTGCCCGAGCTCGCCGGCGCGCGGATGTACGAGATCTCGACGACGCTGCTGTGCTCCGACACTCGCTACACGGGCATGCAGGAGACCCGGATCCGCTCGGTGCTCGCGCACGCCACGCCGCTGCGCATTCACTACGTGACCGACGTGTGGAACCTGCCGTCAGCCGGCTCCTACGATACGAAGCCGCGCGGCATCTACGATCTCATGCGCCCCGGGATCGAGAGCGGATCGCTCGTGATCGTCGGCGAGTGCACGCCGGGCCGCTGGGACAAGCTCTGCCGGATCGATCCGGAGCTCGCGCGCGACTTCGTCCAGGTCCGGATCGACGAACCCAGCGATGCCGAGACCCGCGATCTGATGGCGCGCGCAGCCGGCAAGCTCGGCTTTCCGTTCGAACGCGCGGCGATCGATCGCGCATTCTCGCTGAGCAAGAAGTTCCTGCCGTCGTCGAGCTTTCCCGGCAAGGGTGTCGAGCTCCTGCGGCGCGCGGCCGAGCTCGCGGTCAGCGTTCAACCCGGCATGCCCGCGCGCACCGAGGCGATCGACGCGAGCTTCGTCGAATCGGTGTTCAGCGATGCGAGCGGCTTGCCGATGCACATGATCTCGCCGAGCGTCCGCGTCACGTACGACGAGATGCACGCGTTTCTCTCCGAGCACGTCCTCGGTCAGGAGCAAGCGGTCGCGGCCGTCGCCGACCTGCTCGCGCTCTACAAGACCGGCCTGAAGGATCCGGATCGCCCGGCCGGCGTGCTCCTGTTCGTCGGCCCGACGGGCGTCGGCAAGACCGAGCTCGCGAAGGCGACGACCGAGTTCTTGTTCGGCAAGAGCGATCGCATGCTCCGCGTCGACATGAGCGAGTACAAGGACTACCACTCGTTCGAAAAACTGATCGGCGATCCGAAACACGCGAAGACCGGGATCCTGACCGACCACGTCCGCAAACATCCGTTCTCGGTCGTCCTGCTCGACGAGTTCGAGAAAGGCCACGCGAACATCGCGGACCTGTTTCTCCAGGTCTTCGACGACGGCCGCCTCACCGACGCGACGGGCGACACGGTCGACTTTCGCCACACGATCATCATCCTGACGTCGAACGTCGGCTCGAAGCAGCGCGACCTGACGAGCTCGATCGGGTTTGGCGACAAACGGCCCGGCGAGGACCCCGGCCTCGGTCGCGAAGTGAAGAAAGCGCTCGAGGCCGCGTACCGGCCGGAGTTCTTGAATCGGATCAGTCGCATCCTCGTGTTCCGCGCGCTCAGCCGCCAGGACATGCGCCGGATCGCGCAGCGCGAGCTCGGCAAGGTCTACAAGCGAGAAGGCGTGCTCGAGCGCGAGATCTTGCTCGAGGTCGACGACGGTGTGCTCGATCTCCTGCTCGATCGCGGCTTCGATCCTCACTACGGCGCGCGTCCGCTCAAGCGCGCGCTCGAGGATCTCGTCGTGTTGCCGCTCGCACGCGCGTTGCTCGAGGCGCCAGACGTGCGGTTTCAGTTGCTGCGGATCGCGCGGCGCGGCGAGCGCCTGCAGTTGTCGTTCGAGCCGACCGAGACCTCGCGCAAGCTCGCAAACCTCGAGCAGCGCCAGCGCGTCGAGGTCGGCGACGGCAAGGCGGTGAAGCTCTCGCTGGCCGACGTGCGCGGCCGCCTCGTCGAGACCGGGCGCAGGCTCGCGCACCTCGAGCAGACCACGCAGGTCGCGACGCGCCGTCGCGAGCTCGCCGAGCTCGAAGCGAAGGCGCAGACGCCCGGGTTCTGGGAAGCCGCGTTCGGCCAGGGCGGCGAGATCTACCGGCGGCATCAGATCGCGATCGATCTGCAGCGCGCCGATGATCTGCGCGCGCGGCTCGAGCTCCTCCACAAGCTCGTCGACGCGAGCTTCGCCGAGGGCGAGGACGTCGTGGCCGGCGAGCTGATCGCGACGTTCGCGCGGCTCGATCGCGACCTCGCGCGCGCCGAGCGCGAGCTGGTCTCGTTCGACGATCAGGATCGCGGCGACGCGTGGATCCGGATCCGCGGCGTCGGTGCGAAGGACGGTGCCGCAGATTGGGCGAAGCAGCTCGCGACGATGTACGCGCGGTGGGCTGGCAAGCACGACTACGAAGCAGAGGTCATCGACACCGCGGGCGCGGTCGACGTCCTGGTGAAGGGTGCGTACGCGTACGGCTACCTGAAGGCGGAGGCCGGCGGACATCGCCTGCTCGCGAAGCGCGATGCAGCCCGCGAATCGCGCGGCGACACGCTGCTCGCACGCGTCACGGTGCGCCCACTCGCGGTGCGCGAGGCGGAGCGCGATGGCCTACCGAGCGGCGGCGATGACGAGGCCCCATTCCGGACATATGACTTCCTGTCGTCGCGCGGCGTTCACGACCGGAAGACCGGCCACGCCGATGGCGACGTCCGCAAGGTGCTCGACGGCCACCTCGAGGAGTTCCTCGACGCGAGTTTCGGTCCGCCTTGACAAAGTACTAATCGATTAGTACTTACTGTCTCGTAGTGAAGCGCGTGGAAGTTCATCCGACCGACGGCGAGCTCGCGATCCTCCGCGTGCTGTGGCGCCACGACGGGCCGATGACGGTGCGCGAGGTTCACGACGAGCTCCAGCGTTCGAAGGATACGGCCTACACCACCGTGCTCAAGATCCTCACGATCATGCACGACAAGGGTTTGGTACTGCGCGACGAGTCCGAGCGCAGTCACCGGTTCGTCGCCGCCTATGCCGAGCCGGTCGTCCAGTCGTCGCTGCTGAAAGAATTCATGAATCGCGCGTTCGGCGGTTCCACCGTCGAGCTCGTCCAGCGTGCGCTGGATGACAACGCCGCGAGCAGCGCCGACCTCGACGCGATCGCGAAGCTGATCGCCGACGCGAAGAAGGGCCGGCGGTGATGACAGCGTTGTTCGACGCGGCACCTGCGTTCGCCCACGCGCTGCTCCATGCCGCGTGGCAAGGTGCGGCGTGCGCGCTGGTCGTCGCGATCGCGCTGACGTTCCTGCGCAGCGCCGCCACCCGGCACGCGCTCGCGCTCGCCGGCATGTTCGCGATCGTCGTCGCATTCGCCGTGACGTTCGTGCACTACCAGCGACCGCTGGCCCCGCTGACGTCGAGTGTGTTGCCACCACCCGTACGCATCGCTCCGCTGATGCTCCACGGATCCGATTGGCTCGCGCTGGTGCTGCCGCTCGTCTGGCTGCTCGGCGCAGGCCTGATGCTCGTGCGCCAGCTGCGCGGTTGGCGCGCGGTGATCGGGTTGCACAGCTCCGAGGCGCCGCGCACCGCACGCGATCGCGTGGACCTGTTGCGGCAGCGACTCGGGATTTCGCGCGCGATCGCGGTCCGGACCGCACCGACGGTGTCGCCGTTCACCGCGCGAATGCGTCATCCGGTGATCTGGTTGCCGGCCACGTGGGACGAGCTGAGCTCCGACCAGCGCGACGCGTTGCTCGCGCACGAGCTCGCCCATGTGCGGCGACTCGACTGGATGTGGAACGGGCTGCAGTGCCTCGCGGAAGCCCTGCTGTGGTTTCACCCGGCCGTGCACTGGTTGAGTCGTCGCGCGCGCGAAGATCGCGAGCACGCGTGCGACGATCTTGCCGTCGCGACGTGCGGCGATCCGATCGCGCTCGCCGAGGCGCTCGCCGCGCTGGCGAGGCAGCATGCGCCGCGCCTCGCGCTCGGTGCACGCGGCGGCTCGCTGGTCCAACGCGTCGCTCGCCTCCTCGCGGATGCGCCCGTCCGGACCTCGCGACGCGCGCTCGCCGGTCTCGTCCTCATGGCGTGTGGTGGCACCGTCCTCGCTGCCGAGCTCGAGCTGCCGCGCGATGCACTGGTCGACCTGCGGATCGATGCCACCGCCGCCGGACCGCTACGGCCGGGAACGTTTCGCGAGATCACGGCGGAGAGCTTTCACGGCCATCGCTACTACCGCGGCAGCATGGATGACCACGGGCGCGTGAGCGAAGTGTTCGTCGAGAACGGCCGCGTGATGCCGATCGATGGCGACGTGCGCGCGTGGCTCGACGAGCTCGCTGCGGCGAAGTACCAGGCCGCGGAGTAGCCCTCTCCTTTTTTTACCCTCAACTACTAATCGATTAGTAGTTCGTCAACTCTTCAAAGGAACCTCTATGCGCACTCGTGTCTTGATCGCTTGCATCCTCGGCATCGCTTTCACCGCGCACGCCGACAATCCTCCACCGCTCGAAGACGGTCCGGTTAGCGCGGCGGAGCGGAAAACCGTCGTCGATACGCTCGCGACCACGCTCGATGCGAACTACGTGTTTCCCGAGCGAGCGAAGGCGATCGACAAGATGCTCCACGAGCATCTGCGTCGCGGCGACTACGACAAGCTCGCGAGCGGTGCCGCGTTCGCGCACCGGCTCACGGACGACATGGTCGCGCTCGTTCATGACCTCCATCTCGCGGTCGGCTACTTCGAGCACCCCGACCCCGCGCATCAAGAGGCGACCGACGAGCTCTACCTCAACCACGGCATCTTCGAAGTCCGTCGCATGCGGTTCAACATCGGCTACGTCAACATCAACGTATTCGGCGCGCTCGCGCCGACCGCCGAGAAGCTCGGTGCAGCGATGAAGCTGTTGCACGATACGCAGAGCCTGATCGTCGATCTCCGCGACTGCCACGGCGGTGACACTGACACCGTTCCGGTCGCCGCGAGCTATCTGCTCCCGGCGAACACGCACCTGCTCGACATGTACACCCGGTCGACGAATACGACGGAGCGGATCTACGCGAAGGCCACCCTCGCCGGCCCGCACTACGCCGCTGACAAGCCGGTGTTCATCTTGATCGGAGGAGACACTGCATCGGGCTGCGAGAGCTTCGCGTACATGATGCAGGCGCAGAAGCGCGCGACGCTGATCGGCGAGCACAGTGCCGGCGCGGCGCACTTCGGCGATCCGCACAAGCTGTCGGATCACTTCATGGCGTTCGTTCCGGTCGGTCGCCCGATCGATCCGATCACGCACGGCGACTGGGAGGGCACCGGTGTGCTTCCAGACGTGGCGGCAACTCAGGCCACTGCGCTCGACGTCGCGGAGCGCAAGGTGCTGCAGCTGCTCGAGCCGAGGGAGCCGTCAGCGCACCGGCGCGAGTCGATCCAGAAGCGGATCTCCGAGCTCGAATCGCCCGCGCCTACCGGTGCGTGCCGTAGGTAGGCGAGTGGCCTATCGGTCCGGCGAGCCCAAGCGTATTGGCTTTACCGCAGGCGGTGCGGGATGTGTTCGCTCGTATCTGATGCCGGCGGCTTCGAGCCGGTCGAAGTAGGCTTTCGACGGACACCCACCAGTCTGCAAGACCGCTACAATGAACTCGTCGGGTGGACGGTACGAGTGTCTCTCGACGTAGTGATATATTAGCGTTGGAGACGCGTACAACCTCTTATTCTTCCCAAACACCCTTATCTGGGCGCTCCCGAGTAGCAAGCGCTCACCGTGTCGTGAGCCCACCACGGACTGCGTGCTGTCGGCGGCTGGGCATAGCTTGCAAGGATGTAGGCCGCGTGTAGCAGCGACGGAAATCTTGCAGTACTCCCACAGCGCATCCAAAAACTCATGCGTGGGCGATTCCTGTTCGAACGTATGAGCGTCTCCGAGCCAGCCAACATTCACCACTTCTTCGCTGGGAACGGTGGTGTAGCTGTACTTGCTAAGGTCGGCGAAGAAGCTCATAGCAGTTCAGAAATCTTCCAAGCACTTTCCACTATTACAGAATGCACCGATAGTAACGCTCGCGCTATTCAGAAGTGACGAGATCTGCGAGGGCGCCAAGCTCAGAACGTTATACACCGAGACATTTGGCAACCCACTGAACGCTTTCATATCGTCGAGGAAGAATTGAGCGTTTTGAACGACGCTGCCATCTGGATATCCGTGAACTCCAGTAAGGATATTTACTGTCTGTGATGTCGGCGTATTGCTTATGATTGTGTCGACGTCATTAATATCGATATTCCCGGTAGATGTCCACACAGTTCCGCCAGCGGCGTTCGTGACATCATCGAAGGTACCTCCCTGGCCGGGCGACTGGAACCCTCTCGCCGCAGCCGCCGCTGCTGGTACCGCTACCTCGCCGCCACCAACGACGAGTCCGGCTACAGCCCAGGATGCCGCGCCAACCAAGGCCAGGCCGACGACTGTCTCGAATGGAGTCGCATCCTGGGTCGTAATGGTTCGATTCTTCACATCGATATGGACTGAATCGAAAATTCCGCCGAGTGGCCCTTCGCACAGGCTCGTAACGCCGTTGCACGGGTCGGTTCCGCTGCCGTACGGCGACATGACGTCCCCCCCTCCAAACATCGGTGGCCGCGAGATCGGCAAGCCCATCTTTTTCATCGTCCGGGCTGCCGTCGTGATGGTCTCCCCGGGCCCTGCAATCGGCCCCCAACCACCGCCCTCGATGGACGCGCCGACGCCAGCGACGCTGTTCTTGTCCGTATGGCTAAAGAACTCGTCTGCGCCGAACGAGTCTCGTCCGTCGGGATCGATGAAGCGAAGAGGATTCCCGAGCGAGAACGCGTAGACATTGCCGCGGCGAGGCGCCGACCACCGTGCATCGGGTGCGAACCGATAGAGCGGATCCATCTGCGTCCACCCGATCAGCGTCTTGTCGTAGTAGCGCGCGCCGTAGTACGCGAGGTTCGTCGCCTCGTCGACGTACTTGTCGTTCATCCGCCGGCGGTGAGCCGCGACGCCGTCCGACGCTCCGCCGGCGTTCGTCGCCTCGACGATCTCGCCGAATGGCGCATAGCTGAAGCTCGCCTCGACGACACCAGTGGAGTCGACCGCGGCGAGCGTGTTGCTCGCCTGACCGTGGAACGTGTACTCGGTTGTCGCCGTCGTATTGCCGGTGCGGTTGATCCGCGCAACCGCTGTACCGAGCGTCAGGTACGAATAGACGTTCGAAAGTGCGTTCGCAGCGTCGTAGTGCGCCTCGGTATCGCGCAGCCACACGATCGTCCCGGTCTTCGCACCGGCGTTGTCGCGCTTGACGGTCGCGATCCGCTGCTCCTTGTCGCCGTACCAGTACTCCTCGCTGCCCTGGACGACGCCGTTCAGCTTTTTCGTCGCGCGGCGCAGACGATCGCTGCCGTCATAGACGTAGTCGATCGACACGCCGGCACACGGCGTGGTGGTCGCACCCGTACAACTCCAGGTCTGATTGCCGGACGGATCGTACGTGTAGCTCGAATACGTCGCCGCGCCGCTCTTCAGCGCGGTGACCTCTTCGGGATCCGTGCCGCCGTACACGTACGAGACGTTGCGCGGCGTGACGTCGCTGTTCGCGCCGGGTGCAGTAGCGGTCTCGACTGCCGTCGCGAACCGACCGGCGTTGCCGTACGTGTACGTGCCGGTGAAGTAGGCGCCGCTCGTCGTGGCTTCACGCGCGGACAGCAGCTGGTGCCGGTTGTCGTAGCCGTACGCGAGCTGTTTGTGACCAGCACCGAGATATTGGTCGAGCGTCTTCGGATCGTCGTTGCCGAAGTACGCGAGGTCCTGCTCCGCGACGCGCACTGGTCCCGGTCCTTGCTGGACGACCTGCGAGACGACGCGGCCGAGCTTGTCGTACGTCCAGTTCGACTCGACGAACGTCATCGCACCGGTCTGATCGGTGCGACGCTTGGTGACCATGCCCGCGACGTTGCGGGTCTGCGCGCCCATCTTCAGCGCTCCATACACGCCGCCGACGATCGGCGTGATCGATGCCGGCAGACCGCGCGCGTCATAGGCGACCGTCGCGGTCGTCGAGTTCGAGCCTCCGATGGGGTCTTGATACGCGAAGTAGTTCGGTCCTCCACCGAGCGCGAACTGCTCCTGGAACAAGCGCGAGAGGTTCGCGCCCGCGGCCACTACGGACAGGTTGACGAACACGTCGCGTCCGCTCGCGTCCTTGCGATAGCTGACGCTCTGCGGATTCACGCCGGCGGGTCCGGTCGCCCGCCACAGCGTCATCTGACCGATATAGGTGCCGGGACTCGCCGCGCTGTAGTCCCAGTAGTACTTCTCGGTGTCGACCGAGAACAACGAGAGATCCGCGCTCGTGAGGTCGCGATGCGCGACCTGCTTCGTGGTCACGCGATCGAGCGCGTCGTAAGCGTACGTGGAGACATAGCGCGCCGCGCACACGGTATCGCCCGCTGCACAGGTGTTCGGCGTCGCGAGTGTCGACACGTTGCCGTCTGCGTCATACGTGAACGTCCAGGTCCCGCCGGGGCGCACCACGCCGGTGCGGCGTCCCGCGAAGTCGTACTTGATCGACGTGCCGACGCTCTGCGGATCCGTGATCTGCGTGACGCGGTCTGCGCCGTCGTAACCGTACACGGTCGCGGCCCACGCTGACACCGGCGCACCCGACAGCGCCTCCTCGACCTTGACGAGGCGTCCGAAGGCGTCGTGCGTCGCGCGCGTCGTCGCAGGCATACCGTCACCCGCATTCACGAACTCGGACGTCGTCGTGACGAGGCCGTTGTAGGCCATGTCAACGCCGCTGCGAGTCGCCAGTACGGCGCTATCCGGTCGGCGAATGCTCGTGGGCCGGCCGAGGCTGTCGTACGCGTACGTATACGTGACGGTCGAGGCATCGTTCGCCGTCGGATCCGGCACGGTCACGCTTTGCAGCGTTCCATCGTTGCCGTACTTGTACGCGGTGATGGCGTCGGCAGGTGCGGAGCCGAGCGAGAACGATGTGACCTTCGTCGGACGGCCGTGCCCGTCGAGCGTCGTCGTCGACTTCGTGTATGCGACAACGCCGCTGCCATTCGCGTCGATTGCCTGCTGATGTGTCACCGAGCTCGGGTTCGGGGCCACGTCGGAGTACGCGTCCATCGCGACCTTGTACGAGGCGAACGACACGCCGTTGTTGCTGACGGTGGCGTACGTCTCGATCGGACGGCCGATGCCGTCGATCCGGATCCGATGATCCTGGCGTGGTACCGAGCCCGCCGGGCAGTTATTCGCGGCGACGCAGGTCGCTGTGTTCGGACCGAGCGTCTCGAGCTTCGTGCCTGTGCCGTACTCGTACTTGAAATCGACCGTGTGTCCGAGCTCGTCGACCACGGTCGCAGGGAACAGCTTCCGCGCGTCGTAGGTGGTCGTCGAGTACGGCCCGCTCGCGTGCTGATTCGGCCGGCGGGTCTGGAGCACGTTGCCGGTGGTCATGTCGTAGACGCGATCGCTGATCGCGTGCGAGCTGCCGTCCGAAGCGAGCCAGACATCGTCGCTGACAGCCACCAGGCTGGTGGAGTCGTACGTATGTGCTGCGTACGAGAACGCGACCTCGGCACCGCTGGTGATCACCGAGTGGCTCTCGGTGCTCGGAAGCAAACGATAGTTGCTCGCATCGGCCGCGAGCACGTAGCTGGTATCCGTGACTCGATCACCGTTCTGCGCGGCGTACGGCGCGGCGGCCTCGAACACCGGCGACACGCGCGACGATGTCTCCTTCCACAGCAGCCACGGCCCACCAGGCACCGTCGTGCTGCCCATCCCGCTGAGCGTCGCGACCGACTCGGTCAACGTGTCGGTGTTCGCTCGGCACTGCGCTTCGGTCTGGCCGTTCTTGCAGGCCCAGTGGTCGACCTTCACCGCGTGATACGTCTTGACCGCGCACCCCGTGATGCGATCGCAGAACAGGTAGCGAGGCTCCCACGACGTGTCCTCGATCGACCGCACCTCGGAGGGTGCCTCGGCGGGAATGACCAGCGTCGTCGCGAGCCGGCCGCTCCAGTCGACGTCGTAGTGATAGCGCTGGACGGTCTTCGCCCCCGACGGTCCGGTCGTCGTGACCTCGTCGAAGCCGCGGAACCCGTACTTCTTGTCGGGACCGTTGACCGTCGTGCCCGCGAGCACACCTTGCTCCCTCGTGAGGTCGCCTTCGGCGGTGTAGCGCGGGTTCTTGTACGCGTACGTGCTCGTCGAGGTCGTGCTCGCGAACGAGTCCGTCGTGGTCATGCTCTTGACGACCCACTGGGTCCGCGGCATCACAACGCCGGCGTCGCGGGTCACGACCGTCGTGTCGTTGATCGATGCGTACGCGACGGTCGTCGTCGCGCCGCGGCCGTTCGCGACGGATGTCATCAAGCGCGGTGGCGCCGTCGGCGTCGCGATCTTGGACACCATCATCGTTCCGGATCCCGATGTGTGGTCGGTGAACGTGATGCCCTCGGGGATACCGTCGCCGTCGAGGTCGGTGATGTCCGAGCGCACCTCCCACGTGTCGTTCGGCCACGCCATCTGGTTCGTGACGACGATCTTGTGGAGCATGGCCGTCTGATCAATCGGCGGTGCGATCGACGAGCCGAACACGGCGCCGTGGTTGTAGAAGATCGACGGGGAGTACGGCGCGGAGGGCGCCAGGATGTTCACGTCCGGCCGACCATCGAGATCCAGATCGAGCACGCGACGCGAATCCCAGCGCTGCGCTTCGATGGAGAAATACGAGTTCGACTTGAGATTGTGACTGACCGAGCAGCCGCCATAGCACGTCGTCATGCCGTCGGTGCCAGGGCGCACCGAGCTGGAGCCGATGGTCTGCGCCATCGTGGAGACGCCGTCGTTCCAGTAGATGTCGGCATTCGCACCGCCGGTGCCCGACTCGACCCACAGATCCTGGAGCCCGTCTCCGTTGAGGTCGATCACACCAGACGCGGAAATCGGCGAGACGTGCCCCGTCGCATCGGTCATCGGATAGCTGCTCGACAACCGCTCGCCACCTCCATCGAAGTTAAAGGCGGTGTTGCCCGTCGCAGGGTCAGGGCCCATGACCCCATTCGTGTCGTTGCGGAACGTGAACCAGTACGGCCAGGTCGTCGACGCGATGACTGCGTCCGGGTATCCGTCGCCGTCGAGATCGAAGGTGCCCTGGTCCTGGCCGATCGGAGATGCGGTCAGCGCGGAATCGCCCGAGTCGGTCTCCAGTGGGATCGGCTCGTACGTGATCTGGTCGGGCACCGGCGTCGTCGTGCTCGAGGTCGACTTGCCGAACTGACCATTGCCCTTGTTGAGGTAGATCATCCACGGGTACATCCCCGAGCACATCGTGTAGCGGTCGTTGCCGGTCGTCGTGCCGCCGTAGAGAAGCGATGGACAGTGCGGGAACGCACCGAAGATCGCCGGCTCTGGTGGTGGTGCCACGCCGCACACACCGTCGCCCCACTCGAGGTTGTACTGACTTCCCGTCGACGGGGATGCGACGAGGTCCACGAGACCGTCGCCGTTGATATCGAACCAACGATACGAGAGGTATGTCGGCCCCGCCGTCGGATTCGCGTTGCACGAGGACCCGTAGTCGGCCTGGCTCGGGTCGTTGCAGTAATTGTCGGGTCCACACGTCGTGTGGCACTGGTAGGAGCCGCCGGTGTAGGAGTTCGTGTAGTTCGTGCGCTGGTAGTTCAGCGCGCAACCTTCGATGTAGCCGTTGGGCGATTGATATCCGTTCGGCGTCGGGCTTCCCGTCCAGTGGTCACCGAAGCAGCTCGTGCCGTTGACGTTTGCCCACTTCAGCGTCGGCATCGGAATGTCGCGCGGCGTCGATTCGAAGTGAAAGTTGCCCGTGTTGCGAAGCCACTGCGCGCGGCAGAAGTACTGGCCCCCCGAGGTGAGTGGTGCGCTGAATAGACGATCGACCAGACCGTCTCCGTCGACGTCGACCAGCGTCGCCTCGACGGTCGGCCACCGACTCGGGTCGGATCCCAATGCGGTGTCGAACCGATAACCCCAGCCGAGGTTGAAGCTCGCGCCCACCGATGGGTTCGGAGCGACGTACGTCCACGGCAGGTTCTGCGAGACCGGCGTCGGCCACTGAAGCTGCGCCGAGCCGTAGCTGAACGTGACGGGCGGCAGATCGACCTGCGGCGAGTCGTAGCCGACCGCGGACTCGCGGATCGAGTAGAGCGTGCGAAACGCCGCGTGCGTCGACGTGCACGTCGTCGTCTGCTCGTCCCCGCTGGTCACCGGCGCGTACGACAGCGTGATCGTGCGCGTGTGGTCCGGCACGAACGAATAGCCCGGTGCGTAGGCCGTGACGACGATCGAGTCGAGCTGGCTCGCGCCGAAGACGCGCAGCGAGCCATCGCGATAGGTCGTCTGCGCGCCGACCTGGGTTCCGGCCGGGCAACCTGCGCCCTGCGTGACCGAGTAGTTCAGGTTGATCCGTGCGAAGTCGGTGATGCCCGCGTTCGCGTTCTCTCCCCACGTCACCGCTGCGAGCAAGCACTCGCCGGTGACACCGGCCTTGTAGTAGTAGTCGACCGCGTTGCCGAACGAATCGACCGCGCGTGTGAGCGGCGCGTAGTACGTGCCGATGTTGGCGCATGCCGAGCCGCCGACGAACGTGCCGTCGATGTGCGACGACTGACCGAACTGATACGTCATGCCGTCGCTGGTCCGCGCGCGCCACGAGCCGACGCTCGGGATGAAGCCGCGCGCGATCTGCTCGTAGCGCGTGAAGCTCGCGTCGTTCTTCGCGCGGAACGTCAGGCCGACGTCCGAACCCGCGGGCTCGGTCACCTGAACCAGCGGCTGGCCGCCGGCCATCGAGCTGACCCACCGCGCCATCGGGTAGTAGCTGCTCTGCTGCCATAGGCGGCCGGCGGACGTGTCGAGCGAGATCGTCGGGACGGGCAGCGACCAGCCACTCGCGATCCCGCCGTAGATCGCGCCTTGCGACGAATACGACAGCGCCAGCTTCGGCTGCATGCCGTTGCGCCCGGGGGGCACTTCGATCGGATAGCCGTAGTCGAACGCACCGGTCTGGCTCGACACCGACGCGTCGCCCGCGGCGAGCGAGCTCGCCTTCGGAGGATCGGCGCCGATCGCCGGCGCGGGGATCGAGAACACGTCGGCGGGATCGCCGTGTGCGGGTCCCATGGTCCAGAACGTGACGGTGGCTAGCGTGGCCGCGAGGAGGCGGTGATGAACGTGACGCATGCGCGTACCCCTGTGATCGAGATGAGGAACGAGAGAGCTCAGCGAGAAGCGTGATCGACGCAGTTCCCGCTATCGGCGAGGCTCGAGAGCTTCAGCGAGCACTCGAGCTGCTCGTAGCTCATCGATCGAACGCAGCTCGCGATGAAGTCCTCGCCGAGCGCTTGGTTCAAGGCTCGGCGGTGCTGCGCGACATCCGTGCCGAGCTCGCTCGCCGCGTCGGCCACGCGCAGATCGACGACGTGATCGCGAAGCCGGGCACAGCCTTCGCGATCGACGGTGCCGTGATCCGCGCAGCCCGCGACAACAGCGAGCAACACCCAGAAGCGTGATGCGTTCATCAAAGTGGCGCCGCCTTGCGAGCATCGCGCCAGTGCCAAGCGCGCAGATCTAGGCGACGCGACTGGACCAGGCCACGGACCTGGTGGACCGCGGTCCAGGGTTGGTGCACGGACCGTTCAGTGGCGCTTGGTCCAAAACGCCTCGACGAAGATCCGTCATCGCTGCGAGTTCACGAGCCCGCACTCGGCGCGTCTCGCGCGGCGCCTACCACCGTGCGTATGAAACATCATGCGTTGGCACTGCTGCTCGGACTCGCAGCCTGCAGCGATCCCGGAACAGAACCGTCGACCGTTGCGCGCCGATCCCACGGCTCGAACGTGAAGCACGTCCTCTTGCTCAGCATCGATGGCATGCACGAGATCGATCTCTCGCGCTTCATCGCGAACCATCCGAGCTCGCATCTCGCGCACCTCGCGCGCCGCGGCGTGCGCTACACGAACGCATATGTCAACGCGCTCGACGGCACCCCGACCAATCCGTCCGACTCGTTTCCCGGGTTGCTCGCGCTGACGACGGGCGGCTCGTCTCCGACGACCGGTGGTTGGTACGACGTGTCGTACGCGCGCGAGCTGTACCCCGACGCGACGTGCACGACGCCGGGGACGAGCGTCGCCTATGACGAGAGCCTCGAGAACGATAATTCGTCGCTGTGGGGCGACGCCGGCGCGACACCGACGCACGATCCGGCGGTCGTCCGCACGCGGCTCGCTCCGAGCCACATGCCATATCGCAAGACCGCGACCGGTTGCTCGCCGGTGTACCCGCACGACTACATCCGCACGAACACGATCTTCGAGGTCGCGCACGCGGCCGGCTTGCACACCGCGTGGTCCGACAAACATCCGGCGTACGAGCTCGTGACCGGACCTTCGGGCGAAGGGCTCGACGACTTCTTCGCGCCCGAGATCAACTCCAATGCGACGAACCTGCCTGGCACCGGCGCGAGCGCTGGCGAAGACTTCACGACGAAGGCCGCGTACACCGAGGTCTACGACGACTACAAGGTCGCCGCGATCCTCAACGAGATCGATGGCAAGTGGAGCGACGCAGGGCTCGCAGGTGCCACCGATGTCGTCGGTAGGCCGGGCGTGCCGGCGATCTTCGGAATGAACTTCCAGGCGGTCTCCGTCGCGCAGAAGGATGCGAAGTGGGGCCCGGGTGGCTACGCCGACGCGTCGGGTACGCCGTCCGCCGAGCTCGCCGACGCGCTCGCACATACGGACGCGTCGATCGGCCGGATCGTCGCGGAGCTGCGCGCGAAGGGACTCGAGGAGTCGACGCTGGTGATCGTCACCGCGAAGCACGGCCAATCGCCGATCGACAAGACCAAGGTCGCGAAGCGCGACGGCGACGCGATCGCGGCACTGGTCGACGCCGCCGCGCCGGTGGTCGGCCACATCGAGGACGACGTCGCGCTGTACTAGCTCCGCGACGCGACGGGTGCGGCGACGGGCGCACACGCGCTCACCACGGCGCCCTCGAATGGCACGCCGAGCGATCCGGACGTCGCGGCGGTCTTCACGCGCCAGACGCCCGGCTTCGCGACCATGTTCGGAGATCCCGAGCTCGATCCGCGTACGCCCGACATCGTCGTGCAGCCGCGCGTCGGCACGATCTATTCACTCAGCGCGAAGAAGTGGGCCGAGCACGGCGGATTCAGCGAGGATGACGCGCACGTCGCGCTCCTGATCTCGAACCCCGCGCTCGAGGAGCGGAAGATCCATCGCCGCGTTCGCACCAAGCAGGTCGCACCGACGATCCTCGCGGCGCTGGGCCTCGATCCAACGGCACTCGACGCCGTCCAGCAAGAGGCTACCGAGGTTCTACCCGGCCTCGATCTCGAGTGCGAACACTAGGTCGAAGTCTCAGCCTCTGAACGCGACCCGAAGCGCGGTCGGTCCAAGCACGTGGAGCGCGCGGCGCGGCGTCCAAGGCTCGCTGCTCGCGAGCACCGGCGCGCCGAGCGCGAACAGCTCCTCGAGCACGACGCGCGCCTCGAGCCGGGCGAGCGCCGCGCCGATGCAGTAGTGGATGCCGTGGCCGAAGCCAACGTGCGGGTTCGGATCGCGCGCGGGGTCGAAGCGATTCGGGTCGGGAAACGCCGCCGGGTCGCGGTTCGCAGCGCCGACGCCGACGAGCACGAACGCATCGCGCGGGAGCGTGATTCCGTGCAGCTCGACCGGCTGCTTCGTCTGCCGAAACATGATCTGCGCCGGCGCTCGATAGCGGACGACCTCCTCGACGAACAGCGGCACGTCGCGGGGGACGCCATACTCCGCCGCGCATAGGATCGCGTTCGCGATCAGGTTCGTCGTCGTCTCCGTTCCGGCCGCGAGCAGCAGCTGGAAGAATCCGAACAGCTCTGCGGCCGTGAGCCGCTCGCCGTCGATCTCCGCGTGCGCGAGACGAGTGATCAGATCCTCGCGCGGCTCGCGCCGCCGCTCGTCGACGAGTGCCGCGACGTACGGCTCGGCCTCGTCGCGTACGCGGTAGTAGGCCTCGATCATCTCTCGTGCGGCCGGCCCGCCGACGGCCGAGTAGCTGAGCCCGTTGATACCCTCGGCCCAGCGCACGAAGCGCTCGCGATCGGCGATCGGGATGCCGATCAGCTCCGCGATCACGAGCGTCGGCAGTGGCGTCGCGAGCTCACCGACGAGCTCGAGCTCGCGGCGCCCGGCGATCAGATCGCGCGAGAGTTGTCGGATCCGCGGCTCGAGCTGCGCGACCGAGCGCGGCGTGAACGCCTTCGCGATCAGCGCACGCTGGCGGCCGTGGCGAGGAGGATCGGTGAAGACCAACCAGTCGGGTGCCCGGCCCGTCGGCGGCACGACCTCCGAGCCGAAGACCTCGGGCTCGCGCAACGCACGCGACACGCTCGCGTGGTCGAGCAGCACCCACGCAGGACCGAGCGGGAGCACGGGCGCGACCGCCCGCAACCGCTCGTACACGGGGTACGGATCGCGGCGCGCTTCTTCGGAGAGCAAGTCCATCGCGCTAGACTACGGCTCGTGGCGACGGCGCGCTTGAACGGATCGCGGATCGCCGGCGTGCTCGCCGATGCGTTCGCGGTGCGCACGTCGTCGGCAACCCAGTCTTCGCCGCACGCCCAACATGGTCACGCACTGTTCGTCGGACTCGATCGCGATGTCACGGTGACCACCGCGGTGGGGACGTTGCGCGCACGCGTCGTGGTGGTCCCCGCTGGCATTGCGAACGCCGTGGTCAGCCCGGGGCGCACGATCGGCATCTGCTACGACCCCGAGCGCTCGCCGATCGCGGCCGCCGCGCCGTGCGCCCTGCCCGCGCGCCTGCTCTCGATCGCGCTTGCCGCTCGCGACCACCTCGCGGATCCGACCGCGCTCACCGACGTTGCGAGCGAGCTCCATCGCAAGATCGGTGCTCCTCCGCGCGTGCTCGACCGCCGTGTCGCCGCTGCCGTCGAGGCGCTGCGCACGCCCGGTATCGACTATCGCCGCGAGCTCGCGCGCATCCCGATCTCGCGTGCCCACCTGCGGGCGCTGTTCGCTCGCGACGTCGGCACCCAGATCCCGGCGTACGCGCGCTGGCGCCGTCTGCTCGACGCGCTCGCCGCGTTCACCGGCGACGCGACCGCCGCTGCGCATGCGGCCGGCTTCGCCGACCTCGCTCACTTCTCGCGCACGTGCCGCCAGATGCTCGGCTATTCGCCGACGACGCTGCGTGGCTAGCGGATCGGTGTACCCATCCCGGACGCTGAAGACGCGGCGTGTGAACGCGCTCGTCGAGTTCTTGGCCGCGCGGCTCGTCACGCTCCCCGGTGTCGTCGCGACATCCGCAGCGCATCGAGCTCGAACGGTGATCTAGAATCCCCGCCGCTTGACGTTCAACAGCTACGTTTTCGCGGCGTTCTTCATCATCGTGCTGGCGGTCTACAACCTGCCGGCGCTCGGATGGCGAAGCCAGAAGATCTGGCTCTTGATCACGAGCTACGTGTTCTATGCGGCGTGGGATCCCGTCTTCATCGTCCTCGTCTGGCTCTCGACGGTGGTCGACTGGGCCTCAGCGCGCTTGATCCACAGCGCGCGTACCAAGACGCGCAAGCGCGCGCTGCTCGTCGGCAGCTTGATCGTGAACCTCGGCGTCCTCGGCTACTTCAAGTACGGCAACTTCTTGCTCGCAAACCTGGTCGGCGGGCTCCACGCGCTCGGGATCGACTATCAGCCGGCGCCGTTCGACATCATCCTGCCGATCGGCATCTCGTTCTACACGTTCCACTCACTGTCCTACACGCTCGACGTCTATCTCGGCCGCACGACGCCCGACGACAGCCTGCTCGACTTCGCGCTCTACGTCTCGTTCTTTCCGGCGCTCGTCGCGGGTCCGATCCTGCGCTCGTCGCAGTTCCTTCCCCAGTGCAAGACGCCACGCCGCACCACCGGTGCGCTGCTCGGCTGGGGCCTGGCCATGATGGTGCTCGGCCTGTTCGAGAAGCAGGTGCTCGCGGATGTCGCCCTCGCACCCGCGGCCGACAAGCTCTTCTCGCTCTCGGGGGCGGTCAGCCCACTCGATGCCTGGATCGGGACGCTCGCGTTCACCGGCCAGATCTTCTTCGACTTCGCGGGGTACTCGACCTGCGCGATCGGCGTCGCGTTGTGCCTCGGCTTCTCGATGCCCGACAACTTTCGGTTCCCCTACGCGGCCGTCGGCTTCTCGGACTTCTGGACCCGCTGGCACATCTCGCTCTCGTCCTGGCTGCGCGACTATCTCTACATCCCGCTCGGTGGCAACCGGATCGGTCCTGCGCGCACCTACGTCAACTTGATGTTGACGATGCTGATCGGCGGGCTCTGGCACGGCGCCTCGTGGACATTTGTCGCGTGGGGCGGTCTTCACGGCGCGTACCTCGTCGGCGAGCGCGCGATCCGGCGCCTGCCGCTCCGCATCGGCGCGGCCAGCCGACTCGCCGCCACGTTCGTCACGTTCGTGCTCGTGACGTTCGCGTGGGTGTTCTTTCGCGCGACGTCATTCGACCGCGCATTCGCGGTCGTCAAGGGGCTGACGTTCGTCACGAGCGCGAAACACGTCATCAACAAAGGCGATGTCCGCGTCGTCGCGTTCGTCATCGCGGGTCTGCTCGCCACGCACGTCGCGATGCGCGAGCGCAGGCTCGAGGACGTTGTCCGCCGCACACCGTGGTTCGTTCGCGCGCTCGTGATCGCAGCGATGCTCGTGGGGATCGTCATCATGCAGGGGGAGGATCGTGCCTTCATCTACTTCCAGTTTTGAGGAGCGCTCGATCCCACCAGGCCGCTGGGCGGCGACCTGGGTGGTCGCCCTCGTCGTCGCAGCGCTCGCGACGTGGCGCCTCGAGCGGGTCTCGCGGTCGCATGGCCAGCGACCGTCGGTCGGCGACGAAGCGATCCTGTGGAGCCTGGCCCGCCATACGGTCGACAACGACCGTCGCGTCGTCGCGTTCGTGGGCAGCTCGCGGCTCGCGCTCGGGTATTCGCAGGAAGCGTTTCGCGAAGCGGCGCCGAACCTCCACGGGGTCCAGCTCGCGATCAACGGCGCACAAGCGCAAGGCGTGCTCGCGGACCTCGCCGCCGACGAGAGCTTCCGAGGGATCGCCGTCGTCGATCTCCTCGAGTGGGACGTCGGCGTGCCCTCTGCGTTCACGGCCGCGAAGCCCTTCGTCGATCGCGCTCGCACGCTGTGGCGGGCACCGAGCGCCGTCGCGAATCGCTATCTCGCACTGTTCGCCCAGTCGCGACTCGCGCTGCTCGCGATGGGCGGCCACCATTTTCTGACCTGGCTCGTCGCCCGGGGGAGCTGGCCGAGCCCGACGTATATCGTGAGCGATCGCGACCGCGTGATGCACGGCGACTACTCGCTCGCAGAGCCGAACGAGCTCCAGCGCCAGCGCGAGACACGGGTCGTCGACTTCTTCGCAAACATCCCGACGCCCGAGGTCTGGCTGACGACGGCGATGAACGAGCTCGAGCCGCTCGTCCTCGCGATCCGAGCCCACGGCGGCGACGTCGTGTTTGTCCGCATGCCGATCAGCGGCGTGCTGGCTCGAGACTTCGATCGAGGTTTTCCGCGAGCCGCGTACTGGGACGCGTTCGCCGCGCGTACCAGCGCGCGAACGATCCACGCTCGTGACGTGCCCGCACTCGCGAACCTCACGTGCCCCGACGACATGCACCTCGATCAACGCGATCAGGAGATGTTCACGCGCCGCATCGTCGAAGCAATGCGCGCCCGTGACGTGTTCAAGGGACGAGAATGATTGCCGGTTAGCTAGGTTGGCGGGGCTTAGGCGACGCGAGTCCGGCAGCTAGCAACCGCGCCGCAAGATGCCAGGCGATGTCGGACCAACCGGGGCTCGGATGTGGTGGAGTGCGCTCGATGAAGGCCGCGTACCGTATCGCAATCTGTCTCGGACTCCTCGCCGTCGGGGCGTGCAAGAACAATGGCTCGGGTGGCGCCGACCGCAAGGTGGCAACGCCCGGGGTGCGCGACAACGACCTCGAAGAGTCGGCGGAGCGCGACTCCGCGAACCTGCGCTCCGCCGCGATGCGCGAGTGGTACACGGAATCGAAGGACGGCATCGGCGGCCGGATCTACACCCGATCCTATCGCCAGTATCTCCTCGGCGTAGCACGCGACGAGCGCACGCGGTGGGCCTCGCTCATGCCCGGTGCGAAGCACCCGAACATCGTCGGTGGCTCGCAGTGGACCTCGATCGGTCCCACCACGGCGAACAGCGGGCCGAATGGGCAAGGCGGAACCCCTGTTACCGACTCCGGCCGGATCACCGCGATCGTGCCCGACGGCACCACGCGCTTGTTCGTCGCCACCGCCGGCGGCGGCCTCTGGCGGCGCGACAACGGCACGTGGAGCCCGCTGTCCGAGACCATCGGCAGCCTCGCGTGCGGAGCGCTCGCGATGGATCCCTCGAACCACAACAACCTCTACCTCGGGTTGGGCGACTCGTTCGATGGCACGGGCGTCGGTCTGCTCACGTCG
>Ga0207687_10000079_pt1 | contig 70683 bp, 63 predicted proteins | sample KBSM54metaG_FD_184399 | JGI IMG/M metagenome (GOLD analysis project Ga0207687, IMG submission 184399) | Miscanthus rhizosphere microbial communities from Kellogg Biological Station, Michigan, USA - KBS M5-4 metaG (SPAdes) (version 2) | ecosystem: Host-associated > Plants > Roots > Rhizosphere >...
TTCCGCGACAAAGAGGTTGTCGCCGTAGGCAAAGAGCTGGAGAAAGTCAAGGTCGAGGCGACCGTCTCCGAGCACCTGCGGGGTCCCAAGATCAAGGTCTTCAAATACAAGGCCAAGAAGGGCTATCGCCGCAAGGCGGGCCACCGTTCCGAGCTGACCAAGCTCGAGGTGACCGAGATCAGCCTCGGCAGCCGCAAAGCCGCGGCGCCGAAAAAAGAGACGCCGGCCGCGAAAAAAGAGGCTGCTCCGAAAGCGGCGAAACCGGCTGAGAAAAAAGCAGCGGCGAAAAAACCGGCCGAGGCGAAAAAACCCGCCGCCAAAAAAGAGCCAGCGAAAAAACCGGCTGCGAAAGCGAAACCGGCTGCGAAAAAAGCCGCTGCCAAAAAACCAGCCGCCAAAGCCAAAAAAGCCGCAACCAAACCCGCATCATCAACAAAATCAGCTGCTAAAAAGGATTCTGACGATGGCTCATAAGAAGGGACTCGGCTCAAGCCGCAACGGACGCGAATCCAACCCCAAGATGCTCGGGGTCAAGGTCTTCGCGGGCCAGAAGGTCTCCGGCGGCGAGATCATCGTCCGCCAGCGCGGCACCCGCTTCTGGCCCGGTGACGGCACCGGCCTTGGCCGCGATCACACGATCTTCGCCGCTCGGGCGGGGACGGTTGAGTTCAAGCCGTCTCGCAAGGGTCGGACCATCACCGTCCTTCAGGACGACTAGCGTTCTTGGTCCTCTGCGGCCACTAGGAAAGGAACACAACGTGGGTCTTGCCTTCGGGAGCATTGCTCCTCGACGTACGGCGGCTGTCTGCGCCGGTCTTCTTGCCATTGCCTTCACGGCTTTGCTCTGGATCGCTTCGAGCGCCAAAGCGTCTGAAGTCATCTACTGGGACAACTACGACACAAATCCTGATTCGGTGTCCTTCGCGAACATCGACGGCAGTGGCGGTGGTGCTCTGAACCTCACCGGGGCAACGGAATTCCAAAGCCCCGAAGGAATGGCATATGACTCGGTCACGAACCGTCTTTTCGTGGCGAACTCCGGTGGACCCCAAGGGCAGATCACCTTCATCAATCTTGACGGCAGCGGTGCGGGGTCCTTCCATGCATCGGGGGCTCCGGTAGAAGGGCCTGAAGGCGTAACAATCGACCCCGCTACGAGAACGATCTATTGGATCAATGCTGAACCCACACCAGAAACGATCTCGTGGGCTCGCCTCGATGGCACCGCCGGAGGCACTCTGAGCACCACAGGTGCGACCCTGAACGGACCAATCCGGCTGGCCATCGATCCCGTCGGAGGCAAGGTCTACTGGGGCAACAACGTTTCGAGTAGTGCCTCGGTTTCCTTTGCGAATGTAAATAACAGCGGTGGAGGCAATCTAAGCCTCGCCGGTGCGACGCCGCCTGAAGCGATAGAAGGGATTGCCGTCGATCCCGCCGGGGGCCGTGTTTACTGGCTTGATAACAATGCTGAAAAAGTCTCGTTTGCAAGCCTCGGCGGAGGCGGTGGCGGGGATGTAAATCTCGCCGGGGCGATATTCAAAGAACCGTACGGCATGGCCCTGGATCCCTCGGTCGGAAGGCTTTACTGGGGGAACTACAACCAAGGTTCTGCGGAAGGAACCGGCGCCATCGGCTTTGCCGGCATCGGTGGCGGTGGGGCCGGTATCAACATCGCCACCGCACCCGTCAAAGGCCCGCAGGATCCCGTCGTCCTCAAGAGCCCGAGCGGCACGGGAGCGCCCGCGGTGACGCGATCGGCCACATCGCGTTCCTCGCTGTCATGCTCGACGGGTGGCTGGGCTGCTGACTACCCGGGTTCGTTCGTCTACCAGGCACCGCGCTCTTTTGCGTACCAGTGGACGCGCAACGGCACGCCGATCACCGGGGCCACGGCGACAACGTTCAACGCGACATCAGCTGGCGCCTATGTCTGCACTGTGACCGCAACGAACCAGATCGGCTCTACGGCTCAGGCCAGTGCGGCCGTCAAAGTCAAATCCGCCAAGGTCAAGCTGACCACCAAGAAGAAGGTCAACGTCAAGCCGGGCGGGGTCGCCAAGTTCAAGCTCAAAGGCGTCAACCAGGGCGATATCCAGTCCAAGAAGGCCCGCGTCTGCGTCAAGCTGCCGAAGAGCGCCAAAGGCGTGCTCAAGGCGCCGAAGTGCGCGACGCTCGGCAAACTCAAGGGCCGCGGCAAGCACGGCGCGACCGTGAAGATCAAGGTCGGCAAGTCGGCCGTCGGCAGCTACAAGGTGTCGTTCTCGGTGCACGGCAGCGCCGGGACCTCGGCTAACGCCAAGATCTTGGTCGTCGCGCCGAAGAAGAAGTAGCGGCATCAACGCTCCGTCGCAGAGGGCACCCGGCCCTCTGCGACGGCGTGACTACCCTCCCTCCAGATTCCTGTGTATGACAAGGCGAAGATCTGGGTCGAGGGCGGGGCCGGTGGGAATGGCTGCGTCAGCTTTCGGCGGGAGGCTCATGTGCCTCGAGGTGGGCCTGATGGGGGCGACGGCGGGCACGGGGGGGATGTGGTGCTCGTTTGTGATTCTTCGAAGCGGGATCTGGCTGCGCTGAAGGGGAGCAAGCACTTCAGGGGCGGGCGGGGGAAGCATGGGGAAGGCTCCAACCGTCACGGTGGGCGCGGAGAGGACAAGGAGATCCTGGTGCCGGCTGGGACTCAGGCGGAAGCTGTGGATGGGAGCCGCGTCGACTTGATTGAGGCGGGGCAGCGGGCTGTTGTTGCTCATGCCGGGCGGGGTGGCCATGGGAACAAGCGGTTCGCGAACTCGACCCGGCAGGCGCCGCGGTTTGCCGAGAAGGGGGCAAGTGGGGAGGAGGGGTGGATCGAGCTGCGGCTGAAGCTGCTTGCCGATGTCGGGTTGATCGGGTTGCCGAATGCGGGGAAGTCCTCACTGCTCGGGCGGCTGACGCGGGCAGCGCCGAAGGTTGCCGACTATCCGTTCACGACCATCTCGCCCGTGCTGGGGACGATCGAGAGCGACGACCGGCAGGCGATCGTCGCCGACATCCCGGGGCTGATCGAAGGGGCGGCCGACGGCGCCGGCCTTGGTCATGAATTCCTCGCCCACGTCGAGCGCTGCGCGATGCTGGTCCACCTGGTCGAGTTGACGCCGCTCGAAGGCGAGCCGGTCGCCAACTACGAAGCGGTGCGTGCGGAGCTCTCCTCATACGGCGGTGGGCTGGACCGGCTGCCGGAGCTGGTCGTGCTCTCGAAGCGGGACCTACTGCCGCCGGAGCAGGTGGAGGAAGCTCTGGGCGAGTGGCGTGCGCGGCTCGACGAGGAGTTCCTGGCCGTACTCGCCCTCTCCTCGGCGACCGGCGAGGGTCTCGATGAGCTGCGCGCCCAGATCCTCTCCGCCCTGCCCCAGCTGCCCACCGCTCGACCTGAACGGGCAACCGAGTCAGCGGGCGAATTCGAGGCCGAGCACCGCGTCTACCGACCGGTTGGCGAGGGCGGCTACGCGGTCGAACGCGAGGACGACGGTGCCTACCGCGTCACCGGTCGCGGCGTCGAACTGCTCTTCGAGCGCCACGACATCGCCAATGAAGAGGCCCTTGCTTACCTCGAGCAGCGGCTCAACGAGATCGGCGTCATCGCCGCCCTGCGTGCCGCCGGCTTCGAGCCCGGCGATGACGTCCGGGTCGGCGAGCATGAGTTCGAGTTGTATCCGTAAGGGAGCGGGCGTCCCCTCTCAAAACGCTCGGCAGGAGCCTCGCTGGAGTGTTTTGAGAGGGGACGCCCGCTCCCTCTCCGACGCAGACTCTCAGCGAAGCTTGGAATCCACCGCGTGGACGATCAGGCGGGCATAGACGCCGGCGCCGGCGGGGGTCAGGTGGATGCCGTCCCAGAGGAGGTTTTCGTGAGACGCTGCCACCGGGGCCCAGTCGATCAGGGTCGTGTGGGGCCAGGTTTCGCCGGCTTCCTCGAGCGCGTGGTTGGACTCGTCCTGCCAGGAGACCGGGGCGTGGTCGTCGATCAGGAAGAGCTCGCCGACGTTCGAGGTCGCCTTGCGCACGGCGTCCATTTCATCGCTGTAGAGCGGGCCGTTGTTGCCCATCTGGATGATCAGGGCGTCGACGTGGCCGCCACGTCGCTTCAGGCGTCTTGCCAGGTCGACGAATTCGTTCGCCTGGCGCCCGACCTTGGCGTTCATCGAGAAACGCCGGCCGAGGCGGGCCGCCAGCTTTTCCTTCGTCCCGACCATCACCGAGTCGCCGAAGGCGACGATCCGAGGTGGCTTTTCGGGACTGCTTCGGCCGAGCTGGCCACCAGCCGGGATGCGACTGGACGCCGGCTTGACCGTGACCTTGGCGAATTCGGCGGTCGAGGCGGCAGCCACGTTGGGCGCGCTGCCAGTCGAGGCGATCCCGCCCCAGCCGACCAGGGCGACGATTGCGATCACCGCGAAGGCGAGCGCCGGCCGCCCCACACGCAGCCAACCTTCTGGAAGCGAGAAGAGCTTGCGCTTGCCGCGGAAGGGCAGCTCGACGAAGCGGTAGGAGAGGTCGGCGAGGGCGAGCACGACCAGCAGTTGCAGCGGGATCAGCACGCCGCGCGGCAGCGAGACATCGAGGCCGGGGCGAGTCAGGGCCAATACTGGCCAGTGCCAGAGGTAGAAGCTGTAGCTGCGCAGGCCGAGCCAGACCAGCGGCGGCTGCGCCACCAGGCCGCCGAGCCGCGCCGAGGGGTGGGCGAAGACGGCGATCGCCGCGGCGCTTGCCAGAGCGATCCAGAGGTAGCCGCCGTGGTAGAGCGCCAGGTCGTAGTCGTGGACGTGCAGGAAGCTGAGCGCCAGGTAGCCGAGCCCCACGACCCCGATCGCGTCGAGCGTTGGCCCGCACCAGCGGCCGGGCTTGGCGCGTCGCAACTGCCAGGGCGCCCAGACGAGAGCGAGGGCAACGCCGATCAGCAGGCCGGCGGCGTGGGTGTCGGTGCCGTAGTAGACGCGCGAGGCGTCGTTGGGGTCGAACAGAACCCACATCAGAACGAGTGAAGCTGCGGCACCGGCGAGCACGCCAAGGGCGAGGCGTTTGCGCCCGAACAGCGACATCCCGGCCGCGAAGACGATGGGCCAGAAGAGGTAGAACTGCTCCTCGACCGAGAGCGACCAGAGGTGGCGGAACAGCGAGGGGCGCTGGAACTGGTCGAAGTAGGACTGGTGCGCGAAGATGAAGTGCCAGTTGGCGACGTAGGCGAGCGAGGAGATCGCGTCCCCGCGCAGCTCGGGCAGCCGGTCGGGCTCGAGGATCGCGGCGACGATCATTGTCACCGCAATCAGCACCCCGACCGCCGGCAGCAGGCGCCGCGCCCGCCGCAGCCAGAACTGTCCAAGTCGCACTCGGCCGGTGCGCCGCCGCTCGCTGAGCAGCAGCGAGGTGATCAGGTAGCCGCTGATGACGAAGAAGACGTCGACGCCTAGGAAGCCGCCTGGCATCCAGCCGATCCCGGCGTGGTAGAGGAAGACCGCCAGCACAGCGATCGCGCGCAGCGCGTCGATCCCGGGCAGGTAAGGCAGGCGACTGTCCTGCGGTCTGCTCATGACTAGCTCTTCGGCAGTGTTGCAGTGTGCTCTTGAGCGTGAGAGCCGGCCACCGTCGACGGGTGCGACGGCTCATACACTGGGCGGCAATGACCCTTGTCGTCAAGCTCGGTTCATCGATCGTCGCCGCCGACGACGGCGCCCTGCGCACCGACGTCCTCGACTCGGTTTGCGAGCAGGTGGCGGCCTTGGAGCGCGGCGGAGAGCGGGTGGCGATGGTCACCTCCGGCGCGATCGCCCGCGGCATGCGGCTGATGGACCTGCCCGTGCGCCCACGCGCGATGGACGAGCTGCAGGCCGCCTCCGCGGTCGGCCAGGGCGATCTCTTCCGCGCTTATGAGAGCCGCCTCGCCGAGCACGGCACCCGCGCCGCCCAGGTTCTGCTCACCGCCGCGGACGTTGCTGCCCGCACCAACTACCTCAATGCTCGCCGGACGCTGCGGCGCCTGATCGACTGGGGGGTGGTGCCGGTCGTCAACGAGAATGACACCACCGCCACCGACGAGATCACCTTCGGCGACAACGACTTCCTTGCCGCCCAGGTGGCGATCTTGCTCGAGGCGCGGCTGCTGGTGCTGCTGACCAATACCGACGGTCTCTACACCGCCGATCCCGCAGTTGACGGAGATGCCCAGCGCATCGCGGAGGTAGCTGACTTCTCCGAGCTGGCGAGCCTCGAGATTGGCGACCGGACCTCGGCCTTCGGCTCGGGCGGGATGCGGAGCAAGGTCGCCGCTGCTGAGATGGCCAGTGAGTCCGGGATTCCGGCGACGATCTGCGACGGAACCAGCCCCGGAACGCTTTCGGTCGCCGCGGGCGGCGGGGACACCGGGACCCGCTTCAGCGCCCGTGCGGGCAAGGCGTCCAGCTTCAAGCTCTGGCTCAAGTACGGCAAGCCTGCCCAAGGACGGCTCGGAGTGGACGACGGGGCCGCCCGGGTCCTGCGCGAGAACGGCTCCAGCCTGCTGCCGGTCGGCATCATCGAGGTCGAGGGCGATTTCGACGCAGGCGATGCGGTCGAGGTGAGCGTCGCGGGGGCTGTGATCGGCAAGGGGATCGTCGACTTCTCCGCTGCCGAGCTCGCCCAGGTGATCGGGCTGAAGAGCGCTGATGTGCGCGAGCGGTTGCCGCATGCTGCCGATGAGGTGATTCACCGCGATCGGTTTGTGTTGGTCTGAGGGGCCGGGAGCCCCCTCCCAAAACGAGCGGCAGGAGCCGCTCTTGAGTGTTTTGGGAGGGGGCTCCCGGCCCTCACAGCTAACCTAAGCGACATGGCGATTACGACTAGGAGCGTTGGGGAAAGCTGTGTTGCGGCGAAGCGCGCGGCCCGGGAGCTGGGGAGTGCTTCGACGGCTGCGAAGGACGCGGCACTGGAGGTGACCGCGCGGCTCTTGCGCGAGCGGACTGCGGAGATCCTCGAGGCCAACGCGGCTGATCTGGCCGATGAGCGGACGGCCGGGCTGACTCAGGCGCTGCGGGATCGGCTGAGACTGACGGAGGACCGCGTTGCGGCGATGGCGGATGGGGTACGAGCTGTGGCCGAACTCGACGACCCGATCGGCGAGGAGCTCGAACGTAAAGCTCTGACCAGCGGCCTTGACTTGCGTAAGCTGCGCGTCCCGCTAGGGGTAGTTGCTGTTGTCTACGAGGCGCGCCCCAATGTGACTATCGATTGTGCGGCGTTGACGGTCAAGAGTGGCAACGCGATCGTGCTGCGCGGATCGAGCTACGCCGAACGCTCCAACGGCGCCCTCGCCGCAGTTGTGCGCGAGGCGCTTGCTGAGGCAGGGCTGCCGGAGGAAGCGGTGCTGCTGCTAGCCAGCGGAGATCGCGACGAGCTAGCGCAGCTGGCGACCCAGGAGGGCACAGTTGATCTGCTCATCCCGCGCGGGGGAGAGGGCCTCAAGAACGCGCTCAAGGACGTCGCAACGGTGCCAGTGATCTATGCGGCCGCTGGCAATTGTCACGTTTACGCGCATGCCGATGCCGATCTGGAGATGGCGCGCCGGATCGTGCTCAACGCGAAGACGCAGCGACCCGGGGTCTGCAACGCGGCCGAGACTTTGCTGGTCGACGCAGCGATCGCCGCCGACTTCCTACCCGCAGCGCTGGCCGAGCTTCGTGATGCCGGCGTTGAACTCATCGGGGACGAGCGTGCGCGCCAGTTCGCCGGTGGTGTCGAGATGGGTCCCGCGGGCGAGGCCGATTGGGATACCGAGTACCTCGATCTGAAGCTGGCGGTCGCGGTCGTCGACTCGCTCGAGCAGGCGATCGATCACGTCAACGCCCACGGCACCGGTCATTCCGAGGCGATCGTCACCGCGTCCGCGGAGGCCTCGCAGAGCTTCACCGCCGGTGTTGACGCGGCCGTCGTCTACACCAACGCCTCGACCCGCTTCACCGACGGCTTCGAGTTCGGCATGGGCGCCGAGATCGGCAACTCGACTCAGAAGCTGCACGCGCGTGGGCCGATCGGGCTGCGCGAGCTGACGACCTACAAGTACGTCGTCAACGGCGACGGCCAAGTGCGTGAGTAGCGGCGCTCCGGCCGGCATCGGCGTCCTCGGCTCGGCCTTCAACCCGCCGCACCTCGGCCACCTCGCGCTCGCCCAGGAGGCGCTCTGGCAGCTCGGCCTCGAGGAAGTGATCCTGATGCCGACCGGCAGCGCGCCGCACAAGCGGATCGCCGACGATCCCGGTCGCGAGCTGCGACTGGCGATGACCAGGCTGGCCGCGGCCGACGACTCGCGCTTCTCGGTCTCGACCCTGGAGGTCGAGCGCGAGGGGCCGTCCTACACGTATGAGACCTTGGAGCTGCTTGCAAAGGACAGAGGCGATAGAGAGCTCGTCTTCGTGATGGGGGCCGATGCCGCGGTGGGGCTGGAGAGCTGGCGCGAGCCGCAGCGGGTCACCGAGCTGGCACGGCTCGCCGTCGCCCGCCGGGCCGGGATCTCCGACGCCGATGTCGCCGCGGTGCTGCGCAGCCTCGACGCCGACGGTCGGGCGACGATGTTGGAGATGCCGCAGTTCGGCGTCTCTTCCTCGGCCGTTCGCGAGCGGGCCGCTCAGGAGCGGCCCCTGCGCTACCTCGTGCCCGAGTCGGTGGCACGCTTCGTCGAAGAGAAGGGGATCTACCGATGAGTGAGAGCGACAAAGTCGCACGCAGCGAAGCACTGGCACGGCGCCTCGCCGAGCTCGCCGACTCGAAAGCGGCGAGCGAGATCGTCATCCTCAACATGCGCGAGCTCGTCTCCTACACCGACTTCCTGACGATCTGCACGGCGCGCAACGAGCGCCAGGCGCGGGCGATCGCCGATGAGGTGAAGCTGCGACTCAAGCAGGAGATGGGGCTGCTCCCCAGTGGCTCGGAGGCGGCCGAGGCGGCCGGCTGGATCGTGCTCGACTACCTCGACTGCGTGCTGCACGTGTTCACCGAGGAAGAGCGGCAGCGCTACGCGCTCGAGGACCTCTGGCGCGAGGCGCCGCGGCTCGAGCTGCCGGCACCGGAGGATGGCGTCCGAGGGCACCTCTACGGTGCCGCGCATGGGTAGCTTCAAGCGGGCGCTCTTCGGCTACCGCCCCTCCGATGTGGAGGCGGCGATCGCGGCACGGGACGCCAGAAGTTGGGCGCTGGAGCGCGACGCCGAGGAGGCGCTCAAACGGTGGCGCGAGGCGGCCGAGATTGCGGCCAGTGCCGAGGAAGAGCTCTCGGCGCTCTCGGCGATGGTGATCGAGCGCGAGCGCGAGATCCGCGGCTTGCACGAGCGCCTGATCGAGGCTAACGAACGCCACGACCGCAGCATCGCCTCGCTCGAGACCGTGTCCTCGAAGCTGGGGGAGATTCAGGCGCAGGCTCGCGGTCAGGCGACCCGGATCCGGATGAAGGCGCTGCGCGAGGCGGTCGAGGTCGGTCGCCGTTCCCACGAGCTGAACGAGGCCGAGGCCGACGCGGGCGAGCCTGGTCCGATCGAGCAAGCAGCGCAGAACCTCTTCGAAGGCCTGGTCAAAGTCGAGATCGGTCCCTTGGACGACTTCTCGCAGCTGGTCGGCTTCGAGGACGCCGCCGGTCAGATCGACGCGACCTCCGACATCTCGGTCGAGCGCTTCTCCGAGGGTCGCGCGACCCTCTCGATGCGCCTCAACGAACCGGTCGAGCTTCTGCGCGAGCTCGAGGAGCGCTCTCCGCTCGAGTTCCGCGTCCGCCGCAGCGCCGACGACAACCTGATCCTCGACATCGACGACGATCCGGGCCCCGAGCAGCGCGCCGCCTAGCGCCTGCCTCGTCGCAACGCCGCTACGCTTCATCCGCTTCGGCGCCCTGGCGGAGTGGTTACGCAGCGGCCTGCAAAGCCGTTTACACCGGTTCGATTCCGGTGGGCGCCTCTCGCTCTGGCGAGCGGTTCTCCGCTTGCCAGAGCGGTTTGAGCGGCCTTTCAGGCCGCAGCCCGAATCCGGCTGGTTCCGGTTGAAACCGGCTGTTTGGGTGGCTCACGGTGGCACGGGGGTGGCACGGACGCCCGTGAGTCCGGGGGGAATCTGCGCGGAATTGCCGCAGGTCGGGTCCCTACGCTTGTCGCGTGGGCCTTTTCGAAGCACTTGGCATTGGTCGAAGCTTTTGGCCGCGCCTCGTCAGCGGGCTTGTAGTGGGCGCCTTCATCCTTAGTCCGCACTTGAGTGCGCGGGTCATCGATCAGGAAGCAGAGGCCCAGGCGAAGCGGGTCACGTCGCTCTTTGAGCACGTTTTGAAATCCGCGCGATTGATTTCGCGTCCCCATCACTCCCCACGCTAGCTGCGACTCGCAGTGCGCATCCAAGGGCGCTTAGCGTCGCGCTGGACTGAAGCTAGATGCATTCGAAGCGCCGCGCAAGGCGATCACGGCTGATCCTCAGGTACTCCGACGGCCGCGCCACCACCAGCTCGCGCGGAGGCGGGTGGACGAGAATGCCGACGCTCCCTCGTCGGCTTCGCGGCAGTGGGCTGCATGGAAACATTTCAGGCCGAGCTTGGTATTGCGCCGTGAGCATCTGGACTTCGATCGTCTGTTGACAGAAGTGGCACGGTGCCTTGGCCACGAAGCTCTCAAGGATCGCGGGTTGTCCGCCGGGGGTCGATCTCGCCGGCGAGAAGCCAAGGACCGTGAAGCCGTCAACGGTCTGACCAGTCTCATGGTCGGTTAGCGAAATTTTCTTTCGGTACAGGGAACTTGCTGAGCGCCCCCAAAGGCCACGCGGTCCAACCTTGCGGCGAAAACGAGGAGGATGGTCGACCAGCGGATACATCCGATAGGCCCCCTCGCCGTAATCCCACGCGATAACAATGGGAAACGGCGATGCTTCGAGGGAGTCGACCGCCCATGGGTTGAATGAGCCAAGGATCTCGGGGCGCCCGTTTCCGTCCAAATCGGAGACGGACACGAGGTTGAATAGGACCGGCGATCTGGAGTCGAGTTTGGGCCTGAACCGGAAGCTGACGTGCAGTGTTCCGCCTTCGTCGCTGTACAGCCGAATTTCATCAGACACCGGCTTTTTCATCTTCAGCGGGTGACGGAGCGACCGGTCTTGAAAGACGAACAGGTGACCGTCTTCGCCGGTGGCACGAAGATCCACGCGCTTGTCCGCAATCGATTCAAGCCCTTCCTTGGCGGCCGCGCTTCGAATCTCTTCGAGCTGCTTGGAGATCGGTTGGGGGTCATTCCAAGAGGCGATCCAAGGAATCACCCACGAAGAAACCACGGCACCCAGAATTACGGCGAAGACGACGAGCGCCACTTCCCGCCCCAAGGTGCCCCTAGCCGGAAACCAGCGCTTAGATTGCGTCTCGGGTGCCATGTCCGCCGGAATGATGGCCGAATGGTCAATGGAGCGGCTCTAGCGCCTATCGGAGCCTGGGGGGCGACCGCGCCTGTCCGCGAGGGACAGACCCCTATCGGGGCGCCATGGGAACGAGGTGTGCAGCCTGTTGCAATTCCGGAGTAAACAGCCGTCTTTCAATAGGCTCGCTGGATGGCTGACACGCAACCCCTTTGGCAACCAGGCGAACCAGGCGAATTTCTTCTTTACCGCATCAACCGGCGCCCGATTGGCGCCGACTCGATGCTGCCAGAGAAAATGCCTGATGACGCGTTGGACCACTTCAACCGGGTGTTTCCGAATGGCTGGCGGGTAGAGACCAAGGGGGGCGGAGGTAATCGAATCTGGAGAAGCGGTGGCGTTGAGCTCGATCCCGACGCTCGTGTGATTACCGGCAAGTTGGGCTGGCATCCCGCCGAGGAGGAAGCCGTCACGGATTACGACGAAATAGCGGAAGATTGGGTCGTCAGCATTGAGGCTCCCCATGGGCGCGTTGTTCTTCCATTCGCATTTGACGGAGATACGCGGATCTTGGCGGTGCTTCGGAAGGGTCGCAGTAGGGCAACCACCATCGGCGGTGTATTCGAGACGATTCTGAGAGAGAACGAGTGCGACCTTGAGAAGCCAACTACTGAATGGAGCGTTGAGCCGATCCTTGATCCTCGCGACTTTGCTGAGTGGCTCAATTCAATGGATGTCGTTCGCGAAGTCGAGTTTGTGGCGAAGCTCCCAAACCCAACCCCGACGCTTGCCTACGAGGATGTTTTCGGGCGAATGAGAGATCGCGGGGCTACTCGGCTAACCGAGAACTTTCACTCGAATCGGGCCGGCGGTCTTCAGAACGTTCAGGAGGACGATGATTTTCGCCAAGCGGAAGCGATGGCGAGTGAAGGATTTGCCAATCTGCGGGGTGTGGGCGAAAGAGAAGGGCGCAAGACGCGATACAACCAGAGCGAGCGTGTGCGACGAGCCACGATTCCGCATCTCCCGGACAGTTGGGACGAGATGCGAAATGTCCTAACGAGCTTCCTGAAGGAGCGCGCGCGAGGGTTCCTAGGGGATGACTGACCCACGGGCTCCCCGGGTCGGCGTGTGGCGCTCGGTTCGAGCCCTTGGTCAGTACCGGCTCGTCGATGCCTTGTGGCCGGAGGTCGTCCTAGGTCTTGTAGTAGGCGGGGGTGGAGCCGCACTTGCAATCCAGGCGACTACCCCTGCGGCCCGCGTAGCGCTTTCAGGTCAAGTTCTCGCACTCGCTGGGGTCCTGCTGGCGGTGACCTTTGCCGCGCTCGCCTTTGTCGTTGCGATCCCATCGGGGGGCTACCTGCGGCTCTTGGGTGAAACAAGCGGTGGCGGAATGCAGAAATTCCTCGATCCCTTTCTTGTGGCTGTGGGCGCCCAGATTGGGTTGATCCTCCTTGCCATCGCCTACCGCGTCTTCGCGGGGAGCGTTGTCCGGCCGGTCGATCACGTTGCGTTTGTGGCCCTCGGCTTTCTTGCTGTGTTCACGATTCTCGATATCGCCGCCCTCGCACGGCAACTGGTGTTTCACGGCGTTCTGCGCGCCCAGGAGGCCATCATCGACGCAGAGAAGACAGAGGAATCGGGGGGCTCGGTGAAGCGACTCCCCGACAGGCGCAGCTAAACCGGGCGGCCAAGCACGTGACTAGGTCGGCGTTGCCGGCACTTCTGCTAAAGGGTTCGGGGGGAAACAGCGCCTCTCCCTGGCACAACCTCCCCTGCATTGAAGCACCGGCTCCCCGGCAGTCAACCCCTGCGGGGTCGGGCGCGAAGCGCCCTTGACGGCCGGGGAGCCGGTGCTATCGCCGCAGGTAGGTCGGCGCCATTCGTGAGTCTCAGAACCGGCTTCGCGCCTCCGGGGTGCCTTTTTCATGCTGTGCGAAAGCTACGGCCGAAACCCCGGACAGCCCATCCGCAGCCGCTTCGCCTCCTAGAGCCAAAAGAGCCCTTTGTCCGCAGCTGACCACACCCACTCACGATGTGAGTGACCGTGGTCAGCTGCGGAGTCGGGCAACAGAGGGAGGAGGCGAAGCGGCTGCGGACGGGGAGCGGGTCGAACGAGACGAAAGACGGGTTTGGGAGTGACGGAGGGAGGGTGGAATGGCTGCGGGGCTGACGGGCTTGGGGCAGGGCGTCGGAGGAGCCGTGGGGGGTGGGGCGGAGTTATGAGGTGCAGTACTGAGCGAGGGCAGGGCGACGAAGTGAGCGGTAGCGAAACGTCGGGGGGCTGCGTCTAGGGGGTGATGAGTAGACGGTTCCAATCGGCGAGTATCGGCGGGGGTCGTCGTGGCTAAGAAGCTTGCGGTCTCGATTCCCCGCATCGCTCTTACGCCGACCGAGGCCGCCGCCGCGATCGGGGTCGGCCCGGACTTCTTCGATGCAAACGTCGCACCCGAACTGCGGCTGATCCGCCGGGGTCGCAAGCGCCTGGTTCCGGTCAGCGAGCTTGAACGGTGGACGGCGGAGAACGCCACGCACGTTCTCGGAGGGCCGGCGTGACCGGAGGGCTGCATTGCGGCTTGGCAACTGCGGAAGATACCGAGCAACTTCTAGGCTGCTCGGGATGGCCGACGCTGACAAGAAGAAGGTCAGTCGAGACCTGCGGCAGGCACAGGCGGCCTTCGAGCGCGCCCAAAGCAAGCGCGACGAGGCCAGCGCTGCCAGGCGCAAGATCTTCGAGCGTGCCCGTGAGGCGGGGTTCTCCTTGCGCGATATCGGCGGGGAAACCGGCCTTCATTTCAGCCGGGTTGCCGAAATCCTGCGGGGCAAGTAATAGCCGTAGGGGAACACCGACACCGCTGGTAAGCTTCCGGCGACCAAGACAAAGCGGCGACCCGCCGCGCGCGAACGCGACGGGCCGCCTGACCACAAGGAGACGTGTCCTCCTCATGGCTGATGAGAACCCTACGGGGCGCGGCGTTGCCGTCGCCCTCCAGATCCCCGCCGACCAGGTCCGTTTCCTTCGCGGCGTCTTTGAGATGGCGCTGCGCGGCATCCGCGAGGAGCTGACCGACTACCCAAAGCAACTGAAGGAACCCGAACGCCTGCGTCGCGAGGAGGCCGTCTACGGGCGCCTCCTCGCGGCATTGGATGAGCTGGTGATGGTCCCCGATGTAGACGTGCGCGACGTGCTTGGCGACCTCGCCGGAATCGTTGATCGCGGCAACGAGTACAGCCGCGTCGTCGCTGAGCATGAGGCGCTGCACGGCCTGCTCGACCAACTCAAGGGAGGCGGGGGCCGATGAGCGACGTTGCCGCCCGCTTCGGGGAGAACCTGGCCCGCGCCCGCGAGCAGTCCGGCATAACCCAGGAGGAGCTGGCCTTTCGCGCCTCCCTGCACCGAACAGACATCGGCCTGCTTGAGCGCGGCGGTCGCATCCCCCGGATCGACACGATGGTGAAGCTCAGGGACGCGCTCGGCGTCACTGCCGACGATCTGCTTGCTGGGATCGTCTGGACCCCTGGCGACTTCCGGCGGGGCGGTTTCGTGGAGCGGAGCGAAGACTGATGGCCGAAGGCATCCGCAAGCGCCACACAAAGAAGTGTCCGGCGCGAACTGGCGGAGCTTGCCGATGCGATGGTGGCTATGAGGCCTCCGTCTATTCGGAGCGGGATGGGAAGAAGCTCTACAAGACCTTTCGGCGCGAAGCCGAAGCGAAGTCTTGGCGAGCCGATGCCAAGCGCTCCCTTGACCGGGGTTCCCTGCGCGCACCGAATGGTAAGACGCTGGCCACCGCTGCGGCGGCATGGATTGAGGGTGCCGAGCGGGCCGAGATTCGCAATCGCTCGGGGCATCGCTACAAGCCGTCGACGCTGAGGGGTTATCGCCGGGCACTTGCAGAGCAAATTCTTCCTGCCATCGGGACCATGAAGCTGAACGCAGTGACAACCGCCGAAATTCAGGCGCTCGTTGATCGTTGGCATGAGGAGGGACAGGCGCCGTCCACGGTGCGCAACTCGATCAAGCCGCTCCAGGCGATCTATCGCCGCGCACGAGCCCGCGAAGGGGTGCCAGTGAATCCGACCCGCGACCTGGAACTGCCCGCGCCCGATTCGCGGGAGGTCGAAATCCTCGCGCCGGATGTCGCGGCGGAGTTGATCGAAGCCTTGCCCGTCGATGATCGCGGCGTATGGGCGACCGCGCTGTACGCGGGGCTTCGGTACGGGGAGCTGCGCGCGCTGCGGTGGGGGGCTGTCGATCTTGCGGCGGGGACGATCAGGGTGCGCGAGTCGTGGGACCCGGAGGCGGGGTCGATCGCGCCCAAGACGCGTACCTCGCGACGGACGACCCCCGTTCCGGTTGTCCTGCGAGAGCTGTTGCGCGACCGGCGCTCTTGCGCCGGTCAGTACGCCGATGACGCACTGATATTTGCCGGCGCCGACGGGCAGCCGTTCCACGCGGCGAGCCTCTACCGACGGGCGGATCGTGCCTGGTCGGCTGCGGGGCTGGCGGACCGGCTGCGCCTGCATCAGGCCCGCCATACCTACGCCTCGTTCATGATCGCCGCCGGGGTCAATGCCAAGGCTCTCGCAACCTTTATGGGCCACTCCTCGATCAAGGTCACGTTCGACCTCTACGGCCACCTGATGCCCGGCACCGAGGCCGAGGCGGCCGCCTTGCTCGATGCCTTCCTTGGCTCTCGGGCAAGGCAAGCCCCAGGGAACCTCCAGTAGGCGCGGTAAACTGCGGCTGTGGCCCATGCGACACAAGTGACTGATGCCGAGGTCGAGCAACGTCTCGCCGCAATCGAGTATGCGCAGGGGAGCGTCGCTCACCTTGCGCCGGGCCGGAACCTGGCTGACGAGCTGATCGCAGATCGCCGCGCCGAAGTCCGCGCCGAGGAATCAGGCAAGCGGGCCGGGCAGCGCGGTGGCAAGCACTGACGCTGGAGCACCGACGTCGGTCCTTGACGCGTCGGCCTTGATGGCGCTCATCCACGGCGAGGACGGCAAGGCCGTGGTCGCAGCGGCCTTGGCCGGGCGGTCCGCGATCAGCGTCGTCAATTGGTCGGAGGTGCTTTCAAAGCTGGCGGCGGAAGGCGGCGATCCCGTCGCACTTGACGCTGACTATCGCGAGCGAGGGTTCATCGGCAAGGCGCTGACGATTGAAGGAATGACTGAGGCCGATTGTGTCGAGGTAGCGCGACTGCGCCCGATCACGATGCGTCAGGGGCTCTCGTTGGCGGATCGATCCTGTCTTGCTCTGTCGGCTCGCCTCGGCGTGCCCGCGCTTACGACGGATCGAGCCTGGGCGAACGCGGATGTTGAAGTCGAGGTCCAACTAATTCGCTGACGCCCATTTTTTGGTGCAGCGTTCCACTATGCCTATTGGCGAGATTGACTTCAGCAGGCTAAGTGCTGACGGCCAGGAGCTAGAGCAGTTGACCCGCGATCTTTGTGATGCGCTTCGGTATCGCGCCGCCTGGTCGGGGCGCGGCGCAGACGATGGCAACGATCTCATCGTGGAGGAGCCAACCTCTCATGAGTTCGGAGGAATCCCTCGGAAGTGGCTCGTGTCATGCAAGGATTTTGCGGATAGCGGACGATCGGTCAGCGCGGACGACGTAGGGAATGCCCCGGGTCGTCTGGAGCAGCATGGATGTCACGGCTTCTTGCTGGTGACGACAACCCAGCCAAGCTCCGGTCTGATCCGAACGTTCGACGGCTGGCGTGCCGAGACTCGCTTCTTGTTTCATTACTGGGACGCACCGCGCTTGAAGCAGATGCTTCTTCGGGATGCGAGTTCCTCTGTGGTAGAGACCTACTTCGGCACCTCGGCCGAGGCCGACCTCTTTGCGATCGCTGAATCGGAAAGCGCCGCAGAGGGCATGGTCCACTACGTCTCTTTGGCGGATGGCCGGTCCTTCTACTTCCAAACCAGAAAGGAACCAAGGGATCCAGCAGGCCATCTCGAAGATTTTGAAGCGGGATTCGATCGTCTGCGCTCCAGACTTCCCAGCTTTGCATCATTCGCCGTTCGAGGAATCTGGTACGACGATAAGCACGGCTCGTACGACTGGCAAGTGGATCTGGGCGTTCAGGGCATCAATCCTGACCTAGGCGCTCTAAGAGAGCGACTGTCGGGCGTCCTGGCGGTATCGGGGGAGCTAGGGGGACAATGGCATGAGTTTGAGTTTCGTCTGGTTCAAGACGATCAGGTCGCCCCAGGGACGGCCAGGGTCGACAAACCGGACGCGCTGCAGCTCCTTTCTTATTGGCCGGACGGCTCGCCTGCCAGCATCTAGACAGGCAGGGGACGTGAGGCTCGGTGGCACGGACGGTGGTACGGCATCGTGAAACCGCTTGGTCAAGCTGAATTACCTCCCTACAAACGAGCCTGCAAAGCCGTTTACACCGGTTCGATTCCGGTGGGCGCCTTCTCATCCGAGCCGTTTCTTGTCATTAGAGGTGGTTATTTGACTATTTGCAATCGCCTTGGGGCAAGTAGACTTTCGCCGATGAACGCATGTGGCCGGGGGGCGCATCGCGTGAAGGTGAGGCCCCTCGCTCTCGTCCTGTCGGCGATTGCAATTTCTCTGAGCCTGCCCACCGTGGCCGGGGCGCAGCTAATGCCTGCGCAGGGAGCGCGGGCGGCGGCGCGGTTCTGGACCGCTGCACGGATGCAGCAGGCGAAGCCGCTAAACGTGCAAGGGCCTAGCGGAGGGCAGATCGAGTTCGACGGCCCAACTGCGCCGGTCGCGGAAACGCCGCACGTCCTGCCCCCGCTGGCTTCAAGGGCAGGCTCCGCCTCTGCCAGCTCTGCCTTCGAAGTGGTACCTGATTCGGTCGCACCGGAGGATCGCGTCAATGGCGTGATTTTCATCGTCACCCCGTTTGGGCTAGGACGCTGCTCGGGGACATCTGTCAACGCACCCAATTACAGCGTCGTTTTCACCGCAGCTCACTGCATCCACACCGGGGGACGCTTCGGCCGCTGGATGGACTTCAATTGGGTCTTCGTTCCCGGCTATCGCTACGGGCAGCGACCCTTTGGCGTCTTCCCGGCGAAGTGGATCGACACCACTCCGCAGTGGCGCACCTCCGGCAGCGAGAACTTTGACATCGGCGCCGCCGTGGTCGGACGCAACGAACGGGGTCAACTGCTCGCCAAAGCGGTTGGCGGCACCGGCATCGCTTGGGGCCTGAAAGCGAATCAGGTTTTCGATGTCCATGGCTATCCGGTGGAAGATCCGTTCGACGGCCAAACCCAGCGTCTCTGCTCGCAGACTCCATTCCTCGGCCATGACACAGACTCGTTTCTGTGGCCTGGTCCGCTCAACCTCGCGGTTGACTGCGACGTGACGGGAGGTGCCTCGGGAGGTGGCTGGACGATCCGCAAAGAGATCCTCAACAGTGTCACCAACTACGGCTACGGCAACGATCTAGCAACCGACTTTGGGCCTTACTTCGGCAAGGATGCGGCTCGCCTGTACCACCGTGCGGGGTTGGTCAAGTGATCCGTCATGTCATGCGCCCTGCCGTACTTGCGGCTGTCGTGCTTCTTGCCCTTGCCTCGGTTTCTCAAGCGGATCCCCTGCCGGTATCGATCCCACCCCAACTGCGAGCGCTTCTGCGCGAGCACACCCAGCCGTCTCCTGCGCGCTCGAACTTCGAATCCCGCTTCGCCATGAAGGTTGGTCACGGCTACGAAATGGCTGTGATCGGTCAAGGTCGAGTCGTCCAAGTTGAGATCGGCCGTCCATCGAGTTTGCAGCAGGGCTCGCCTGGCGGCTCCCCGATCGGCACGTCGGAGGCGCTCACCTTCTACATCGCTCGGGGCACCGTGACGCCGCATCGGATAGCGGCTTCCTTCGGCAAATTTGGCCGGGTAAATGTGCACTTCAAGCCGGCTGGACCGTCAGTCGAGTCGCAGCCCCAGCGCCGCTGCCAGGGAGTTGACCACTTCACGGTTCAGCGCGGGGCATTCGTCGGCAGCGTTCGGTTTTCCGGCGAGGGCAACTACTTCACCGCACGCTCTCATCATGCGAGAGGGCGGATCCGTACTCCGTTGCGCCTGCACTGCGCGCCGCCGCGTTTGCATCCGCGGGCCGGCTCGCTGCAGCGGGCGATTCATCCGATCGACTTCGGCTCCCACGCTTCCCTCTCGGCTTTCTGGCGGCACGGGGTCCGCTCGATCGGGCTTTTTTCGTTCGGCATCCGCAAAGCGCAACTGACGGCCGCCTACACCGAAGAAAGCCTGGGTTCAGTGGCGTTGATCCACTTCGGCTTGGCGATTTCCAAGCCCAAGATCCTCGCCGTCGACGATGCGCTTACCTCCGCCACCCTGACGCCGCCGGCGCCGTTTCACGGCAGGGGCACCTACAGCGCCGCGCCCGATGGGACGAAAACCTGGACCGGCCCGCTTTCGGTCACCTTTCCCGGTGCGCCCCCCTGGCCACTCACCGGTGAACAGTTCAAGGTCGAGGTCAACGCGAGTTTCTGACTGTGTGCCCCAGCCTGGCGAGTCCAGTCTGCAAGGCTTGGGACTGATGGCGGTAGAAGTCCTCGAGGCCCCGGCGAGAGCCGCGTCGCCCGTTCCCGGCGACCAGGTGATCGTGCTCTTCGGGGCGACTGGGGACCTGGCGCGGCGCAAGCTGTTGCCGGGGATCTTCCATCTCTTCGAGGCGGGCCTGATGCCGGAGCGGTTTGCCCTGATCGGCGCCGCGCGGAGCGACCTCTCCGAAGGGGAGTTCGTCGAGCTCGCCCGCGAGGCGGTCTGCGGCTCGGGCCGAAGGCCGGTCGAGGGCGAGTCGTGGAACCGTTTCGCCGACTCGCTCGGCTACGCCTCCACCGGCCAGGGCTTTGAGCCGCTGGGAAGCGCGATCGCGGCCGCCCGCGACGAGCTCCAGGACGCGCAGCTGTTGCATTACCTGGCCTTGCCGCCGGCCGCTGCCGCCGGCGTGATCGAGGAGCTTGGTCGGGCTGGCCTGGGGCAGGGTGCGCGGGTGATCATGGAGAAGCCCTTTGGCCGCGATCTCCCCTCGGCGCGTGAGCTCGACGCGCTCGTCCACAGCGTCTTCGACGAGGAGCAGGTCTTTCGGATCGACCATTACATTGGCCGCGAGGCGGTCCAGAACCTGTTGGCGATGCGCTTTGCCAACGGCATGTTCGAGCCGGTCTGGAATCGCAATCACATTGACCACGTTCAGATCGATGTGCCGGAGACGCTCTCGATCGAGATGCGCGGCAGCTTCTACGAGGAAACGGGCGCCTTCCGCGACATGATCGTCACCCACCTCTTCCAGGTACTCAGCTTCGTCGCCATGGAGCCGCCGGTCTCGCTCAACGCCAAATCGCTGATGACCGAGCGCGAGAAGGTCTTCGAAGCGATGAAGGCGCTCGAGCCGGGCGACGTGGTTCGCGGCCAGTACGCCGGCTACCGCGATGAGGAGGGCGTAGCCGCCGACTCCGATACCGAGACCTTTGTCGCCTTGCGTGCCTTCGTCGACAACTGGCGCTGGGAGGGCGTTCCCTTCTTCCTCCGCTCCGGCAAGCGGCTCGCCGACACTCACCACCTGCTCACCGTCGCCTTCTCGGAGCCGCCGCGGCGCATGTTCCCGATCGATTGCAGCCAGGTCGCCGAGGAATACGGCCACGACCACCTCACCTTCGAGCTCGGCGATCCCGGCTCGATTTCCGCCTCCTTTCTGGCAAAGGTGCCGGGACCGAAGATGCAGCTCGGTCAGGCGCACATGCGCTTCAGCTACGCCGACAGCTTCGGCGGCCCCGAGCATGCCCTCGACGCCTACGAGCGGTTGATCTACGACGTCATGGTCGGCGACCGCACCCTCTTCACCACCTCAGCCGCGATCGAGCGACTCTGGGAGGTCGCCGACCCGGTGGTTCGAGAACCGCCCGCCGTCGAGGTCTACGAGCCGGGCTCGTGGGGGCCGCAGGCAACCGAGGCCCTGCTCGCGCCGCACCGCTGGCACGTCCCCAGCGACCATCCCTGAGTCGGACGAGCCGCGCTCAGTCGGTGACGCTGGGGGATTGCCAAGGGTTGTTCATCGCCAAGCGCCTTTTCTGCGAGCGCTTGAAGAGGTAACAGCCGACGACGCCGTGGCGCATCTCGGAGTGGATGAACTTGCCGGTGACCAGCTTCCAGCCCTCGACCGTGACCGCGTTGAGGATGTCGACCGGATCTGTGGTCACCCGGGCCGGTGCTCCGGCGGGGCCGGGGATCAGCGTCGGGCTGAGCTCGTTGATCTCGAGTTCGTACTGAAAGAGGCGATGGCCCCGTTTGTAAGCGAGGCGGGCCCGCCCTGCGGGCGTCTCGAAGAACGCGTCCTTTGCCGCCTCGGCCGAGCGCAGCTCCTTTTCGCGCTCCTTCAGCTCGGCGCGCTCGTCGCGGCTGGTGGCGTCCGCCGCGCCGCGGCCGCGGAGCAGGGATAGGCGGAAGATCCGCCGCTTGTCCGAAGTCCCGGCCTCGGTTACGACCTCGGGCTCCGGCTCGGGCTCAGCCGGCCGGGCGGGTCGGAAGCCAACTAGGTGCTGGCCGTGTTCGCTCACCGTGCTCACAGTAGACAAACGCGCGAAGGTCCTGTCCCTTTTTGCGTCGCTCGGGCCAACATTCGGCCAGTGCAAGCGACCGAACGGAAGAGGGCCCCTTTCGGGGCCCTCTTGTTCCGAAGGACGTGCCACCAGCGAGACTTTGTTTCCCTGGCTCGTCAGTCCTCAAGCCTTAATCGGTCGCTGCCAATAGAAACACCGAGTTAGCTGAAAAGTTGCACGGCTTGCATCGGCACTTGCAGCGGCGGACTTGAGGCGGGCGGCGCGTGGCCTCATCGGTCCACGCGCCGCTGCTAGATTCAGGCCTCCCGGGCGCATAGCTCAGTTGGGAGAGCGCCGCCTCGACAAGGCGGAGGTCGCTGGTTCGAGCCCAGCTGTGCCCATCTCGGCCGAGGTCTCAGACCTCGGCCGGCAGGCGGACCTCGGTGAGCCGGATGCTGTTCCCCGACGGATCGCGGAAGCCTGAGTCGATCCCGTAGGGCCGCTCTTCCGGTGCTTCGCTGAACTCGACGCCGCGGGCGACCAGCTCCTCGTAGGAGGCGCGGCAGTCCTCGGTGGTGAGGAAGACGGTGCCGGCAAAGCCCTTGCCCATCACCTCACGCACCTGGGCGGAGGTCTCCTCGTCCATCACCGGCGCCCCGGGGATCGCCATCAACACGATCGAGACGTCCTCCTGCCCGGGAGGGCCCACCGTGAGCCAGCGGAAGCCGTCCATCTCGGCCAGCGTCACGTCGGCGCGCACCTCCATACCCACCTTCTCGGTCCAGAAGGCGAGCGCCTCCTCCTGGTCATGCACCCACAACTGCGCGTTGGCGATTCTGAACATCGTCGTCTCCTTTTTCGGTTCGTAGAGGTCGACGGCGATGCTAGGCGGGTGCCTTCGAGCTGTCTTCTCGAAACGTGCGGTGTTGGGGACGGGCGTAGGCGCGCACGAAGCAACCCGGGACCATGGCGCTGCTGGCAGCCGAGGGGAACTTGGCCCGGTAGGCCGAGGGTGAGAGGCCAAAGGTACGGCTGAAGCTCGTCGTGAACGAGCCGATGCTCTGCAGGCCGACCGAGAGGCAGATGTCGGCGATGGAGCGATCGGTGTTGCGTAGCAGTGCCGCCGCCCGCTCCAGCCGGCGGGTCAGCAGGTAAGCGTGGGGGGACTCGCCGAAGGCGCGTTTGAACTCGCGGCTGAAATGGGCCCGCGAGAGCCCGGCCGCGGCGGCCAGGTCGTCGACGTCCAGCGGCTCGAAGTAGCGGGCGTCGGCGAGGTCCCTCGCGCGCAGCAGATGACGGGCCGGCGGAACGAACGCCATGCTCGCAGTCTAGGCTCGCGGCCTCGTGGTCGCGACCTATGCAGCCGTGCTCCTCATCTGCGGCGCCTCGCTGGCGCTCGGTCAGGCGGCGATTGCCCTCTGCGGCGTTCGTCGTTGGTCCTGGCTGGCGCCGGCGGTGGGGCTGGCGCTGCTCTGCGCGCTGTGCTGGGGGACGGTGCGCCTGCCCGGGCACGGCGTGATCTCCGCGATCCTGGTCCTCCTCTTGGTTCTGGGATCGGTCGCTTACCTCTGGGGCCGGCTGGAGAACGGGGGGGCGGCGCCGCTTGTGGGTGGTTCGGTTGCCATGCTCGCCCTGATTGCGACCGCAATCCCGTTCATCGCCGAAGGCCACTTCGGCATCCTCGGCACCAGCTTCAACCCCGACATGTCCCAGCACCTGCTGGCAGCCGCCCGGCTCGCTGAGGGACAGCCCTCCCAGTTGCTCCACCAGGGCTACCCCCTCGGCCCGCACTCGATCGTCGTCACTCTCAACAATGCCCTTGGCGTCGGTCTGGTCCAGGGCTTCAGCGGCCTGATGATCGCCGTCGCCATCCTCGCTTCATTGACGGCCCTAACGGCGTTTCGCGACCAACCCTGGCCGCTCCGAATCCCCGCCGCCCTAGTCATCGGTCTCACCTACATGGTCGCGTCCTACTACGCCCAAGGCTCCTTCAAGGAGACCATGCAGGCCCTCTTCTTCCTAGCCTTCGTCCTCGCCCTTCGCGAGTCGTCCCGCAACCCCGAGTGGCGCGACTTGCCACTGCGCTTCGTCCCTGCGGCGCTGCTCGCGGTGGGCTCGGTCTACACCTACAGCTTCCCGGGCCTGATCTGGCTGCTTGGCGCCGCGGTCATCTGGGCACTTCTGGAATACGGCATCAGCCGATTTCGCCCGCCGGCGGGTGGCGCGGTAGGGGGTACCGCCCCTGAGGACGCTTTAGCGACCGGAGGGGGCGGTGGGCCCCCTGCCGCGACAGGCCCCGCCGCCTGGCGGTCGATCCTTTATGCCGTTCTCCTCTTCGCCGTGCTCGTCGCACCGGAGATCGGTCGCATGATCGACTTCCACTCATTCGAGACCTTCGACCCCAACGGCCCCGGCCTCGGCAACCTCTTCGGCCAGATCTCGCCCTTCGAGGGCTTCGGCATTTGGCCCTCAGGCGACTTTCGTCTAACGCCCGGTGCCGGCGCGGTGCCGGCGCTCGGCTACTACGCCGGCGCCGCCTTCGCCACAATTCTCTTGCTCTACGGCCTGGTGCTCTGCTGGCGCCGCCGCGAGTCCGCGATCATCGCTGGCCTCGCCGCGGCCGCGCTCGCCTACGCCGCTGCTCGACTGGGCGGCACTCCCTACACCGCCGCCAAGGCGATAGAGGTCGGCGCGCCGATCGCCGCGCTTGTCATCGTCCTTCCGCTGCTGCGCCGCCCGGTGGCCTGGCTGTACCTGCTGGCCGCGGCCGGTTGCTCGCTGCTCGCGCTCGCCAACGCTCCGGTTGGCCCGAGCTCCTACTCGTCGGCGCTGACGGGCTTTCGCGGCGACGTAGGCGAGGGCCCGACGCTGGTCCTCGCCTCAGATCAGCTGCTCGCCGACGAACAGGGCACCCCCTACATCGCCTGGGAGCTGCGCGGCGGCCGGGTCTGCATCGCTACCGCCGAAGAAGCCGGTGAGCGTCCTCCTCGCGGCGTCCGCTTCGTCGTCTCGGAATCTCGCGACGTCGGGCCGCCGTTCGTCGGTCTGCACCGCGTCCGGGCCGCGCCGCCCTACGTGCTTTGGGAAGTTCCCCGCGCCCACGGCCACAGCCCCTGCCCCTTGATCGCCGTCCGCCAGGCTCGCCAAGGCGAGCCGCGCTAGTCGATCCTTCGGTTCGGTCTGCCGACTTCGCCTTTAGTAGTCCAATAGGACACCTAACGACGAAGTCAGCGAGGGGTGGGGCGTGGGTAGCATGGCCGGATCGAGGCGGCGACCCAAAAGATCACTGTCAAGCTCCCCGACGGCACTCCGCTTGAGCTGAGCGAGGGCGCCAGCGGCGCTGACGCCGCTGCGGCGATCGGGCCGGGTCTGGCCAAGGCGGCGCTGGCCATCCGGGTCGACGGCGAGCTGCGCGACCTCGCGGCGCCCTTGCGCGACGGCGCCGAGATCGGGATCCTCACCGATCGCGATCCCGAGGCACTCGACCTGATCCGCCACGACGCCGCCCACGTGATGGCCGAGGCGGTGCAGGAGCTCTACCCCGGCACCAAGGTGACGATCGGGCCGGCGATCGAGAACGGCTTCTACTACGACTTCGACTTCCCGGACGACGTCAAGGTGACCGACGCCGACCTGGAGAAGATCGAGGCGGCGATGCGCGCCCATATCGAGGCCGACGAGGCCTTCGAGCGCCGCGACGTGCCGGTCGCCAAGGGGATCGAGATCTTCAAGGGCCAGGGCGAGGACTACAAGGTCGAGCTGATTCGCGACTTGATCGAGGGCGAAGGGGTGGAGACCGTCTCGCTCTACCGCAACGGTCCATTCGAGGACCTCTGTCGCGGGCCGCACGGTCCCTCGACCGGCCGGATCAAGGCGATCAAGCTGAGCTCGCTCGCCGGCGCCTACTGGCGCGGAGACGAGAAGCGCCAGATGCTGACCCGGATCTACGGCACCGCCTTCTTGTCCAAGAAGGACCTGAACAAGCACCTGGAGCTGATCGAGGAGGCGAAGAAGCGCGACCACCGCCGCCTCGGCCCCCAGCTCGGCATCTTCATGCTGCGCGAGGAGGCGCCCGGGATGCCCTTCTGGCTGCCCAACGGGACGACGCTGCTGCACCTGATCGAAGGCGAGGTGCAGGCCCAGTTGCGCAAGCGCGGCTACAAGGAGATCGCCACGCCGCAGGTGCTTGACGAGGAGCTCTGGCACCGCTCGGGGCACTGGGACAACTACCGCGACGACATGTACTTCATGCAGTCCGACGAGAAGCGCCTGGCGCTGCGGCCGATGAACTGCCCCGGCGCTTGCCTCGTCTTCGACGCTGAGCGCCACTCTTACCGCGAGCTGCCACTGCGTTTGGCCGAGTTCGGCCGGGTCTCGCGCAATGAGCGTGAGGGCGTCCTGCACGGGCTGCTGCGGGTGCGTGCCTTCACCCAGGACGACGCTCACGTGTACTGCACCGAGGAGCAGATCGCCGACGAGGTGGCGGACATCTGTGAGGCGATCGACGAGCTCTACGCCCGCTTCGGCTTCGAGGACGTGCGGGTCGAGCTCTCGACCCGGCCGGAGAAGTCGATGGGATCCGAGCAGCAGTGGGCCAAGGCCGAGGCGGCGCTGACCGAGGCGCTTGAGCGCCAGGACCGCGAGTACGAGCTAAACCCGGGCGACGGCGCCTTCTACGGACCGAAGATCGACTTCCACGTCACCGACGCGCTTGGACGTTCCTGGCAGTGCGGCACCTGTCAGCTCGACTTCCAGATGCCCGAGCGCTTTGACCTCAGCTACGTCGGCGCCGATGACGCGGCCCACCGGCCGGTGATGATCCACCGCGCTCTGCTCGGCTCGCTGGAGCGCTTCGCCGGGATCCTGATCGAGCACTACGCGGGTCGCTTCCCGGTCTGGCTGGCGCCCGTGCAGGCGATCGTGCTGCCTGTCTCCGACCGCCACAACGATTACGCCGGCAAGGTCCTGGTCGAGTTGCGCGAAGCAGGCGTGCGGGTCGAGGCCGACGATCGCTCCGAGTCGGTCGGCAAGAAGATCCGCGACGCCGAGCTCGGCCGCTACCCCTACATGCTCGTCGTTGGCGATCGCGAGCAGGAGGCCGGCGAGGTGGCCGTGCGCTCCCATGCGGAGGGCGAGCTGGGGGCGATGCCGGTGGCCTCCTTCGCCGAGCGCGTGCGCTCTGTCTATACTCCGGACACTTGATTGCAGGCACGCCAAACACCCCGCGCCGCTGAGCGTCCCGTGCCAGCTATCCAACCTCTCGTCCGCTTGAAGCTCCACACCTCACTTAGATAGTGCCGGTCCCGCGTAGGTTCGATCGGCGCCCACCAGAGCGCGACACGACCAGGATCAACGAGCGGATCCGCGTGCCCAAAGTCCGTTTGATCGGGGCGGACGGTGAGCAGCTCGGCGTGGTCGAGATCAACGACGCGCTCAAACGCGCCCAGGAAGCCGACCTCGACCTGGTCGAGGTGGCGCCCAACTCGAAACCGCCGGTGACCCGCCTGCTCGACTACTCGAAGTACAAGTACGAGCAGGAGCAAAAGCAAAAGCAGGCGCGCAAGCACCAGCAGCAGGTCAACATTCGCGAGATCAAGCTGCGGCCGAAGATCGCCAACCACGACTACGAAACCAAGAAGGGCCACGTCGAGCGCTTCCTTCGCCATCAGGACAAGGTCAAGGTGACGATCATGTTTCGCGGTCGCGAGCAGGCCCACCCCGAGCGGGGCAGGGCGCTGCTGCAGCGCCTCTTCGAGGACCTTGGCGAGCTCGCCGTGATCGAGTCGCAGCCGCTGCAGGAAGGCCGCAACATGAGCATGCTGCTGGCGCCGGGCAAAGAGGCGGCCAAAGAGGACGCCGAGGCCAAGTCGGCCGAGACTGGCGAGGCGGCGACGGAGGCCAAAAAAGAGGCTTCCGCTGAGGCAGAGACGCCCGCGGTTGAGGAGAAGCCGGCTGCCGAGGCAGAGGCGCCCGCTGACGACAGTGCCGAGGCGGAGACGCCCGGCGACGACGCCGCGGCCGCTTAAGCCGCGACCACTTCCGCGATCCGGTCGGCCGCGTGACCGTCCCAGAGGGGCGGCGGCTCTGGCGGTTTTGCGGGACGCTGCGCGAGAGCTAGGGGGATCTGGGTAATCCCGCCGGGATCCAGGCCGAGGAGGGTGTTGGTGCCGGCGGTGAGGGTGATTGGGCGCTCGGTGTTGGCGCGGAGGGTGAAGCAGGGGATACCGAGGTAGGTCGTCTCCTCCTGGATGCCGCCCGAGTCGGTGAGGACGGCGCGGGCGTCGGCGAGCAGGGAGAGGAAGTCGAGGTAGCCGAGGGGGTCGCAGAGGAGTAGGCCGGGGTGCTCGGACCGGATCGACTCCATCATCGAGCGGGTGCGGGGGTGGACCGGGAAGACGACCGGCAGCTCTCGGGCCAGGGCCGCCAACTGTCCGATCGTCTCCGTCAGCAGAGGGCCGTCGACGAGGGCGGGGCGGTGCAGGGTGACGAGGACGAAGCCGCCGGGCTGGACGCCGAGCTTGGCTGCGGCGCCGGCGGCACGGAAGCGCTTTTCGAGCGCGACCAGGGTGTCGATCATCGTGTTGCCGACCAGGTGGATGCGCTCGGCCGGGATTCCCTCGGCGTGCAGGTTGTCGTTGGCCTCGGAGCTGTGAATGAAGAGTTGGTCGGCGAGTTGGTCGGTGACGATCCGGTTGAGCTCCTCCGGCATCGTGCGGTCGAAGCTGCGCAGGCCGGCCTCGATGTGAGCGACCGGGATCTGCAGCTTGGCCGCGGTCAGCGCCGCGGCCACGGTCGAGTTGACGTCGCCGGGGACGACCACCAGGTCGGGACGCTCCTCGGCCAGGACCGGCTCCAGTCGCTCCATCACTCGCGCGGTCTGCTGGGCGTGGCTGCCTGAGCCGACCTCGAGCATGTGATCGGGTGCCGGCACGCCCAGCTCCTCGAGGAAGACCTCGGACATCAGGCGGTCGTAGTGCTGGCCGGTGTGGACGATCGCGTGTCGTCCCTGCGGAATCCGAGCCCGCAGGGCGGCGATCACGGGTGCGGTCTTGACGAAGTTGGGCCGGGTTCCGACGACGTAGACGATGCGCATGCCCGCGCCACAGTACCCACGCTGTCTGTCAGACAGGGACGCTCAGGCGCCAAAGGGGCCTGGTCTGCTTCAATAGCGGACCCGATGCCCAAGATGAAAACTCATTCCGGCGCCAAGAAGCGCTTCCGCAAGACCGCGACGGGCAAGCTGCGCGGGCGGCGGGCCTACTCGAGCCACATCCTCGAGAAGAAGTCGCCGAAGCGCAAGCGGCGGATGGCGCGGCCGGTCGAGATCGCCCCGTCAGACGCGAAGACGGTGCGGCACCTGCTTGGGGGCGGCAAGTGAGCCGGGTCAAGCGCTCAGTCCACGCCCGTAAGAAGCGGCGCAAAGTACTTAAAGAAGCGAAAGGCTATTTCGGCCGCAAGCACTCCTCTTACCGTTTCGCCAAAGAGCAGGTGCAGCGCTCGGGCATGTACGCCTACCGCGACCGGCGCAACCGCAAGCGCGAGTTCCGCCGGCTCTGGATTACCCGCATCAACGCTGCCGCGCGCCTGGAGGGCATGAGCTACTCCGAACTGATCCACGGCCTCAATGGGGCCGGGGTCGAGGTCAACCGCAAGATGCTCGCCGACATCGCCGTCAATGACCGCGATGCCTTCCGCCGATTTGTGGAGCTAGCCCGGGAGGGTGCGGCTGCCTAGTCGCAGCCAGTCACTCCACTTTCCCGGGCGGGCCGTTTTAACGGCCCGCTTTTTTGTTCCAGGAGAAGAAACCCACTGCCAGAACAGAACCCCCGACCGCACATCATCAGATGATCGAAAGCCCCCAAAACGAGAAGCTGAAGCTGGTCCGCAAGCTGCGCGAGCGCAAGCAGCGCGAGCGCGAGCGCGCCTTTGTCAGCGAGGGGGAGGACTTGGTCGAGGCCGGACTCGCCGCCGGCGCCGAACCGCGCTTTCTGCTCACCGCTGCGGGCAGCGATCTCGGTGGCGAGGAGGTCGAGCCCGAGTTGCTCGCGTCAGTCTCGAGCCTCGGCTCCGGGACGCGGGCGATCGCGGTATGGCCTCAGGTCTGGGCCGAGCCCGGCGGCTCGCCTTGTCTCTACCTGCACGGTGTCGGCGATCCCGGCAATGTCGGCGCGATCGTACGCACTGCTCATGCCCTGCTCGACGGCACCGTCGTCCTCGGTCCGGGTTGCGCCGACCCTTTCTCGCCGAAGGCGGTGCGGGCTAGCATGGGTTCGATCTTTGGCCAGCCGGTGGTGCGGGGGGGCGTTGAGGAGACCCCGGCCCCGCGGGCCGCTCTTGTCGCTCACGGCGGCGAGGGTCTCGACTCACTCGAGGGGGCGGCGACGCTCTGTCTTGGCGCGGAGCGTGAGGGCCTGCCGGAGGAGGTGATCGCCGCCTGCGACTCGCGGGTGACGATCCCGCTGCGCGCCGGCGGGGCGGAGTCGCTCAACGTCGCCGCGGTTGCCGCAATTTGCTGTGAGCGCGTAGCGAGCGCCGCGTCCATATCTGACTCTTCGCAAGCGAGCGGAGGCGAAACATGGGTTTGAAGCGGATATCGTCGCCCGCCATGCCGGAGGTCGCTGAAGATGCCTGAGGGAATCGATCGGATCGAAGCGATCTCCTCCGAGGCCGCGGCTGCGATCGAGGCCGCGCCGGGCACGGCTGAGCTGGAGGAGCTGCGGGTCCGTTACCTCGGCCGCAAGGCCGAGCTGACCGCGATCCTGCGCGGCATCGCTGATCTGCCCGCAGAGGAAAGGGGCGCGGTCGGCGCGGGCGCCAACAAGGCGCGCAAGCAGTTGGAGGCGCTAATCGAAGCGCGCGGCGCGGCGCTCGACGCGGGCGAGCTCGAGTCCCGCCTCGCCGGGGATCGGGTCGACGTGACCCTGCCCGGCGCGCCGGCGCGGTCGGTCGGCCACACCCACCTGATCACCCGCACCACCCGCCAGATCGAGGACGTGATGGTCGGCCTCGGCTACCGGGTGATGGAGGGGCCCGAGGTCGAGCACGACTACTACAACTTCACGGCGCTTAATCACCCGCCCGGCCACCCGGCGCGGATGCTGCAGGACACGTTCTACGTGCAGTCCGACCCCGAGGTGCTGCTGCGTACCCACACCTCGCCGGTGCAGATCCGCAGCATGGAGGCTCAGCCGCCGCCGATCTTCATGATCGCGCCCGGCAAGGTCTACCGCCGCGACTCCGACGCCACCCACAGCCCGATGTTCCACCAGGTCGAGGGCCTGGCGATCGGCGAGGGGATCACGCTCGCCGACCTGCAGGGCACGCTGACCGAGATGCTCAGCTCGATCTTCGGCGGCAGTCGCGAGGCCCGCATGCGGCCACACTTCTTCCCCTTCACCGAGCCCAGCGTCGAGTTCGACGTCTCCTGCTTCCAGTGCGAGGGGACGGGGACGCTGGTGAGCGGCGACCGCTGCAACCTCTGCAAGGGAATCGGCTGGATCGAGGTCGGCGGCGCCGGCATGGTCGACCCCAACGTGCTCGGCTTCGTCGAGTCGAATGGCTATGACCCCGAGCGAGTTCAGGGCTTTGCCTTCGGCATGGGGGTCGAGCGGATCGCGATGCTGCGCCACGGCGTGCCCGACCTGCGGCGCTTCTTCGACAACGACGTCCGGGTGCTGGAGCAGTTCTCATGAGAGTGCCCTACTCCTGGCTGCGCGAGTACTGCGACCCCGGTGTCGAGCCGGATCAGCTCGCCGAGCGGCTGGCGATGACCGGCACCGAGGTCGAGCGAGTAGGCACGGTCGGCCCGCCGTCGGCCGAGGGCTTCGTGGTCGGCAAGGTGCTGAGCGCCGAGCCGCACCCAAACGCCGACCGGCTGCGCGTCTGCACGGTCGACACCGGCGACGGCGAGCGCACGATCGTCTGCGGCGCCCCCAACGTCGCCGCGGGCCAGACCGTTCCGGTGGCGCTGCCCGGGGCGACGCTTCCGGGCGGTCACAAGATCGGCAAAGCGAAGCTGCGCGGGGTCGAGTCGATGGGGATGATCTGCGCCTCCTCCGAGCTCGAGCTGGGGGAGGGGCCGCCGGGAATCATGGTGCTCGAGGACGATGGGCTTGCCGCCGGCACTCCGCTTGCCGAGGTGCTGCCGATCGCCGAGCCGGTGTTGGAGCTGGAGGTGACGCCGAACCGGGTCGACTGCTTCGGCGTCTACGGAGTCGCCCGCGAGGTGCACGCGATCAGCGGCGCGCCGCTCGCCGAGGAGCCGTGGGCCGAGGACGCCGCTGCGAACGGCGATGGCGAGGTGGGCGACTACGCCTCGGTCGCGGTCGAGGTGCCGGACCTATGCTCACGCTTCACCGCCCGTGTCTTCACCGACGTCACGATCGGTCCCTCGCCGGCCTGGCTACAGGCCCGACTCGCAGCAGCGGGCCAGCGGGCGATCAACAACGTCGTCGACATCACTAACTACGTGATGCTGCTGACCGCGCAGCCGCTGCACGCCTTCGACCTCGGCAAGGTTCCCGACGGCGCGCTGACCGTCCGTACCGCGGCAGGGGGCGAGAAGATGACGACGCTCGACGACGTCGAGCGCGAGCTCGATGCAGGAACCGTGCTCGTCTGCGATCGCAACGGTCCCTCCGGTATCGCCGGGATCATGGGCGGCCAGGTCTCTGAGGTCTCCGAGGAGACGACCCGGGTGCTGCTTGAGGTGGCGAACTGGAACGGCGCCAACATCCTGCGCAGCTCGCGGCTGCTCTCGCTGCGCTCCGAGGCCTCCTCGCGCTTCGAGAAGCAGCTCCACCCCGATCTCTGCATGCGTGCGCAACGGATTGCTTCGCGGCTGATGGTCGAGCTCTGCGGCGCCAAGCTGGTGCCTGGGACGATCGACGTGGCCGCTGAGATCCCCGCGCCGCGGCGGCTGAACCTGCGTGCGCGGCGGGTCGAGGGCCTGCTCGGCATGCCGATCGCGCAGGCCGACCAGGTCGCTTACCTGGAGCGCCTGGGCTTCGGGGTTGAGGCGAGTGGCGAGGACGTCGAGGTCACCGTGCCACCCGATCGCGACGGTGACGTCACCCGCGAGGTCGACCTGATCGAGGAGGTCGGTCGCGTCCACGGTCTCGACGAGCACCTGCCGAGCACTCTGCCCGCCGTGGCGGGACGTGTCGGCGGGCTCAGCCGCGAGCAGCGCCTGCGCCGCCGGGCCGAGGACGCGATGCGGGACCTCGGCTTCGACGAGGTCGTCGGCTGGAGCTTCACCGACCCGGGACAGCCTGACCGCTTGCGGATTCCCGCCGACGATGAGCGGGCCAGCGGCGTCGCGCTCGCCAACCCGCTTTCCGAGGACCAGTCGGTGATGCGGACGACTGTGCTCGGCTCGCTGCTCGACGTCGCCCAGCGCAATCTCGCCCGCGGCGCCGACGCGGTCGCGCTGTTCGAGTCGGGGCGTGTTTACCTGTCGGGCGCACCTGGCGATGGCGGAGCGCTGGCCGGCGACTTCCCGGGGGAGCAGGCGGCACCGGATTGCGAGCCGCACCGGATCGCTTGCCTGGCGGTCGGGCCGCTGACGGCCAGATCCTGGCGCGGCGGCGGTGAGCCGGCGGACTTCTTCGCCCTCAAGGGCGTCCTCGAGGCACTCGCCGCGCAGCTTGGCACCACGATTGCCTGCGAGTCGGGCGAGCAGCCGTTCCTGCACCCGGGCCGATCGGCCACCGTCGGCATTGGCGGGACCGTGGCCGGCTGGATCGGCGAGCTGCACCCACTGGTCTGCCGGGCCTGGGACATCGAGGCGGCCGTCGGCTTTGAAGTCGACCTGGCGGCGCTCGTCACCGCGGCGACGGCCGGCGAGGAGACTTACGAGGACGTGACCACCTTCCCGGCCAGCTACCAGGACCTCGCCGTGCTCGTGCCCGCCGAGTTGGCGGCGGCCGAGCTGCGCGCTGCCGTCCTGGCAAGCGGGGGCGAGCTCTTGCAGGCTGCCGAGGTCTTCGATCTCTACGAGGGCGAGCAGGTTGGCGAGGGCCGCAAGAGCTTGGCGCTGCGGCTGGAGTTCCGGGCCTCCGATCGCACGCTCACCGATGAGGAGGTCAGCGAGCAGCGCGCCGCGATCGAGGCCGCGCTGGAGAAGATCGGGGGGTCGTTGCGTGTCTGACCCATTCGCCCAACCGCTCGACGGCGATCCCACCGCGCGGGTCTTGGTCGCCGGCGCCTCCGGTTTCACCGGTGCGCTGGCTGCGCAGATCGTCTGGCGTCACCCGAAGCTGGAGCTGGTCGCCGTCACCTCGCGCAGCGATGCCGGCAAGCGGCTCGACAGCCTCTACCCCCGCTACCGCGTGCCGCTGGAGCTGACTGAACTCGATCTCGACGAGATCGAGGAGATCGACGCCGCGATCGTCGCCTATCCGCACGGCGCCTCGGCTCCCGCGGTCGCGGCCCTGCGCGGCCTCGGCGCCCTCGTCGTCGACCTCTCGGCCGACTTCCGGCTCCGCGACCTGCCCACCTATGAGCTCTGGTACGGCCCGCACGGCGCGCCGGAGCTGCTTGAGGGCGCTGTCTACGGCCTCAGTGAGCTCTACCGCGAGCAGCTGCGCGACGCCGAACTCGTCGCGACGCCGGGTTGCTACCCGACTGCGAGCGTGCTGGCGCTGGCGCCGCTGGCCGAGCGCGGCCTGCTTGCCGACGTCGTGATCGACGCCAAGCAGGGCGTCTCCGGCGCCGGGCGTGGCGGCGGGGACGCGATGCACTACGTCTCGATGGACGAGAACGCCTTCGCCTACAAGACCGAGGGTCACCGCCATCGGCCCGAGATCGAACAGGAGCTGGCGGCGTCGGGGTCCCCGGCCCCGGTCACCTTCGTGCCGCACCTGCTGCCGCTCGACCAGGGTGAGCTGACCAGCTGCTACGCGCAGACCAGCAAGTCGGTCTCCAAGGACGAGGTGCAGGCGCTCTACCGCGAGCGCTACGCCGCTGAGCCGTTCGTCCACGTAGTCGACCGGCCGCCCGGCCTGCGCGATGTGCGCGATACGAACGAGTGCCACGTCTATGTCACGGTCGAGGAGCGGGGCAGGGTCCTCGCCTTCTCGGCCATCGACAATCTCTGGAAGGGCGCCTCCGGCCAGGGCGTGCAGAACCTCAACCTGATGCTGGGCCTTGACGAGACGATGGGACTGCTGTGAGCGAGTCCTTCTTCAAATCGCGTTGGGTCGAGCCGCCGGCCGGGCTCGAGGAGCTCGATCCCGCGCAGCTTGCGCCCGGATTCCGCGCCGGCGGCGCCCACTGCGGTCTCAAGGGCGGTGGCAAGACCGATATCGGCCTGCTCGTCTGCGATGCCGAGCAGGTCAGCTCGGCGATCCTGCTGACCCGCAACGCCTCGGCGGCCGCGCCCGTCCGGGTCTGCCGCAAGCGCTGCGACCGGGCGGGCATTCGCGCCGCCGTCGTCAACGCCGGCAACGCCAACGCCGAGACCGGTGAGCAGGGCTACGCCGACGCGATCGCGATGTGCGACGTCGCCGCGGAGCACCTGGGGCTTCCCGCCGAAGCCGTCGCGGTCGCCGAGACCGGTGTGATCGGCGTGCCGCTGCCGATCGAGGCGGTGCTCGGCGGGATCGGCGATGCCGCCGGCAACCTCTCCGCGGAGGGTGGAGCCGCCTTCTCCGACGCGATACTCACCACCGACCGCTGGCCAAAGCGCTGCACCTTGCGGACGCCGGAGGGGGTGACGATCTCGGCCCAGGCCAAGGGCGGCGGGATGATCCAGCCGAACATGGCGACGATGCTCTGCTTTGTCCAAACCGACGCGGTTGTGCAGGACCCCGAGGCCGCGCTGCGCGCTGCCTGCGATGCCTCCTTCGAGCGGATCACGGTCGACGGGCAGATGAGCACCAACGACACACTGCTGCTTCAGGCCACCGGAGCCGCCGGCAAGTCGCTCCCCGACGGCCTGCTCGAGGCGGTGCTGCTGCAGCTCGCACTCGAGGTCGTCGCCGATGGCGAGGGCTCATCGCGGGTCGGCCGGATCCAGGTCGACGGCGCCGCCTCGCAGGACGAGGCCGAGCGGGTCGCCCGGGCGATCGCCAACTCGCCGCTGGTCAAGACGGCCCTCTTCGGCCGCGACCAGAACTGGGGCCGGATCGCCCAGGCGGCCGGGATGGCGCTGGCCGGCGAGGACCTGGAGGAGCTCGGCGGAGACTCGATCGACAACAGCGAGCTCGCCGCCGACGTCGCCGAGGCCGAGATCGGCCTGCGCCTCGACCGCGGTGAGTACAGCGCCCACGTCTGGTTCTCTGACCTTGGCTACGAGTACGTGCGGATCAACGCGGAGTACACGACATGAGCGAAGGAGGAGGCAGATGACCGAGCAGGCGCCCCAGTCGCGGGCGGCCCAGGTGAACGTCGAGACGCTGCTCGAGGCGCTGCCCTACATCAAGCAGTTCCACGGCCAGACCGTGGTGATCAAGTACGGCGGCGCAGCGATGCGAGAGGACTCGCTGCGCGAGGCCTTCGCCACCGACGTCGTCCTGCTCAAGTACGTCGGGATGAACCCGGTCGTCGTCCACGGCGGCGGCCCCGAAATCAGCCAATACATGGATCGGCTCGGGCTCGAGGTCCGTTTCCACGAGGGCCTGCGCGTGTCCGATGCCGAGACGGTCGAGATTGCGCGTATGGTCCTAGTCGGCAAGCTCAACTCCGAAATCGTCCAGCGCCTCAACGCCCATGGTCAGCCGGCGGTCGGGCTCTCGGGCGAGGATGGGGGCCTCTTTCGGGTCGCGCCCGTGGCCAACGCCGACGAGGTCGGATTCGTCGGCTCGATCGAGCACGTCGACGTTGACGTGCTCAACCACATCGCCGTCGACTACATCCCGGTGATTGCCTCCTCGGCCTCTGATCGCGAGGGCCAGTCTTACAACGTCAACGCCGACGAGGCCGCCGGCAAGGTCGCGGCCAAGCTCGGCGCCCACAAGGCGATCTTCCTCACCGACGTTGAGGGCTGGCTGGCCGACCCGGGGGACACCGACTCGTTGATCGCGCGCGCGACGGTGGACGAGGTCGAGGGCAAACTGGCTGACATCGGCGGAGGTATGCGACCGAAGCTCGCCGCCTGCGCCGAGGCGATCAGGGGCGGCGCCGGCGCCGCCCACATCATCGACGGCCGCCGCTCACACTCATTGCTGGTCGAGCTCTTCACCGACGCCGGCATCGGCACGATGGTGACTCCATGAACCTGACCGACCTGCAGGCTCTCGAGCAGCGCTACCTGATGCGCACCTACAAGCGAGCCCCAGTCGAGTTCGTGCGCGGCGAGGGCGCCCTGCTCTGGGACGGTGAGGGCAAGGAGTACCTCGACTTTCTCGGCGGCATCTCGGTCTGCTCGGTCGGGCACTGCAACCCCGATGTGGTGGAGGCGGTGCGCGAGCAGGCCGGGCGCCTGATGCACACCTCGAACCTCTTCTACACCGAGCCGATGGTCAGGCTCGCCGAGCGGCTGTCGGAGTCGAGCCTAGGGGGCCGCGTCTTCTTCTCCAACTCCGGTACCGAGGCGAACGAGTGCGCGATCAAGATCGCCCGCAAGCACGCCCACCGGCGCGGCATCTCGGCGCCGGAGATCATCAGCTTCGAGCGCGACTTCCACGGCCGCACCTACGGTTCGCTTTCGGCCACACCGGCGCTCGCCGCCAACCCGGACATGGCGCCGATGCTGCCCGGATTTCGCGCGGTTCCCTTCGACGACCCCGAGGCGCTGCGGGCGGCCGTGGGCGAGAGCACCGCCGCGGTGCTGATCGAGCCGATCCAGGGCGAGGCCGGGATCTACCCGCTTGGCGATGAGACCCTGCTCGCCGCCCGCCAGGCCTGCGACGAGAGCGGCGCGCTGCTGGTCTTCGACGAGATCCAGACCGGGATCGGGCGCACCGGCTCGCTCTGGGCCTATGAGCAGACGCCGGTCCGGCCCGATCTCCTGACCAGTGCCAAGGCGCTCGGCGGCGGCATGCCGATCGGCGCCTGCGTCACCAGTCCGGAGACCAGCGAGGTGCTGGAGCCCGGCGATCACGGCTCGACCTTCGCCGGTGGCCCGCTCGCCAGCGTCGCCGCCCTCGCGGTGCTCGAGATCGTCGATGACGCCGCGCTGCTTCGGGGCGTGCGCGAGCAGGGAGCGAAGCTGCGCGACGCCCTGCTCGCCCTCGACGGGGTCGGGACGGTCCGCGGCCGCGGCTTGATGCTCGGTGTCGGGCTTGACGAGGGCTTCGAGGCGGCGGCGGTCGGCGCCGACCTGCTCGAGCGCGGCCTGATCGTCAACGTGCCCGAGCCCGGGACCCTGCGCTTGCTGCCGCCGCTGACGGTCGATTCGGACCAGATCGAGCGGGCCGTCGCCACGATCGCGGCCGCACTCCTAAGCTACGCGCCTCAATGAGCAAGCGTCCCTCTGAGCCCCGCGCGCTGACCAGCGGTACGGCCGAGCGCCTGGCAGCGATCGTCGAGGCCGCCGAGCAGGCAGCCGCCAAGGTGATCGACGACGCCGAGGAGCAGGCGCGTCGCCAGCTCTCCGAGGCCAGCGCCCGCGCCGATCGCATCGTCGCCGAGCGCCTGCGGGTCCTTGCCGACGAGCTTGACCCGCCCGCTTCGAGCCAGCGTGAGCCGCACCTGAGGCCGGTCTCCGCGGTGCCGCAGTCAGAGGCGCCCGCCGGTCCCCGCTCGGGCTCCGCTGGTGCCCGCCTGCTCGCCACCCAGATGGCGGTCTCGGGCAGCAGTCGCGAGGAGATCGCCGAGCGCCTGCGCAGAGGCTTCGACATCGCCGACACCAGCGAGATACTCGACGCGATACTCGGACCCGAGGAGTGAGGAAATGCACGAGGACCCGACACGGATGATGCGCCAGCCCGACGACGAGCACCGCCCGCACGGCAACACGCGACTGCTGATCGCCGGCCTGATCGCGGTGATCGTCGGCCTGATCATTGCGGTGGTTGTGATCGCTAACAGCGGTGACAGTGGCGGCTCGACCTCGACCCTGACGACCACCCCGAGCGAAACGAGCTCGAGCACCGAGACGACGACCGGCTCGAGCACCGAGACCACCACCTCGACCCCGACCGAAACGACGACCACCTCGGAAACGACCACTGCGCCTGAAGAAACGACGACGACCACGACGACCCCGCCCGAAGAAGAAAACGGCAGCGGCGGCATCGGCGCTCCCTAGTGGCCTCGGGCTCACCCGCAGACGTGCGCACGGCCTCCTACGAGGCCGATCCCGGCGAGGTCCGGCGGGTCCTGCTGCTTTACTCGGGCGGCCTCGACACGAGCGTGATGCTGAAGTGGATCCAGGACTCCTACGACGCCGAGGTCGTCTGCCTCACGGTCAACCTCGGCCAGCCGGGCGAGGACTACGCCGTGATCGAGGACAAGGCGAAGCGCCTGGGAGCGCTCGAGTGTCACGTCGTCGACGCCCGCGAGGAGTTCGCCGGCGAGTACGTGTTGCCGGCGATCAAGGCCAACGCGCTCTACGGCGGCGGCTACCCGCTCTTCACCGCGCTCGGCCGGCCGCTGATCGCCAAGCTCGCGGTCGAGTACGCGCGGCACAGCGGTTGCGACACGATCGCCCACGGTTGTACCGGCAAGGGCAACGACCAGGTGCGGATCGAGGCCACGGTGGCCACTCTGGCGCCGGAGCTGAAGACGATCGCGCCGGTGCGCTCCTGGCAGATGGGCCGCGAGGAGGAGATCGCTTACGCCCGCGAGCACGGCATCCCGGTCAAGGGCGGCACCGAGGTTGCGCCCTACTCGATCGACGACAATCTCTGGGGCCGCTCCTCGGAGGGCCGCTGGATCGAGGACCTCGACCACGCCCCCGAGGACGACGTCTTCCAGCTCGTCACCCGGCCCGAGGAGGCGCCCGATGAGGCCGAGATCGTCACGGTCGAGTTCGAGGCCGGCATCCCGGTCGCCTTCAACGGCGAGCGCCTGGGCCCGGTCGAGCTGCTCGAACGCGCCGCCGAGGTCGGTTGTCGTCACGGCGTCGGCATCGTCGACCACATCGAGGACCGCATCGTCGGCCTCAAGGTGCGCGACATCTACGAGATTCCGGCGGCGGCGATCCTGCTGCCCGCGCACCAGGAGCTGGAGAAGCTGGTCGGCACGATCCACCAGAACCAGTTCAAGCCCGAGCTCGACCGCAAGTGGGCCTACCTGGTCTACGCCGGGCTCTGGTGGGAGCCGCTGCGAACCGATCTCGACGCCTACATGAACGCCGTCAACGCCCAGGTCACCGGCACGATCGGCCTCAAGCTCTTCAAGGGCAGCGTCAGAGTCGTCACCCGCAGCTCGCCCAACGCGGTCTACGACGCTGACCTCGCCTCCTTCGCCCAGTCGGGCGGGCTCTTCTCGCAGACCGCCTCGCCTGGTTTCATTGAGCTCTGGTCGCTGCAGTCGCGTATGGCGTACCGAATTCGCCAGCGCGGGGAGGAGGAGTAGATGGCCTACGACAAGCTCGGCAACGCGGCGATCCGCTTCGCGGTCAAGTACGTCCGGCGCCGCTACCGGCGCCAGATTCGCATCGGCGCCGGGGTCGCGGCGGTTGCATTGGCGATTGCGGCCTACGCCGCGACCCGCAACGTGCCTGAGGGCTAGCGTAGCCTCGAAGGCTTAGTGGCGCGAACGCTCGCGACAAAGGCGGGGAGCCGCACGCTCCTCGTCGCCCTCCTCTCTGCACTTCTGGCGCTTTCGGCGCTCGCGGCTGCCCCTGCCTCGGCGGCCGGTGTCTCGGCGCTGCAGCAGAAGGTCTCCGCCGGACGAGAAGAAGCGGGATCGCTGGCCGCCCAGCTGCAGGCGGCGCAGGGGGAGCTCGCCGCGGCTGAAGAGGAAGCCGCCGCGGCCAGCGCCCGCGAGCGGAAGCTGACCACACTGCTGGCAACGGGCGAAGAAAAGGCCGCGCGCCTCGCCGCTGAAGTGGGACAGACCAAGCACCGGCTGGCGGCCGAAAAGAGGCGCCTGCGGCGAGCCCGGGCCGCCCTCGCCGCGCGCCTCGTAGCGATCTATGAGAGCGGCTCGCCCAGCACCGCCAGCATCATCCTCGCCTCCAACAGCATCGACGAACTGGCGACCCGGACCGAATACCTGGAGCGAATCCAGCAGTCCGACTCTGACCTGGCCGCCCGCGTTGCCCAGGTCCGCCGCACCGTCGCCGCCGCGCTCCGGCGCGTCGCCGCGCTCAAGACCCGCGTCGACTCCTACAACGAACGCCTCGCCACCGCCCGCTCCGAAGTCGCTGCAGTCCGCGAAAACGCCGAGGCCGCCGCATCCCACCTGCACTCCGTGGCAGCTACCCGCTCTGCGGCGCTGGCCACCCTCAAGGACAAGATCGGCCAGTGGACTAGCGACATTCAGGCGGCCAAGGCGGCCGAAGCCGAACGCATCAGCGCCGAAGAAGCAACCAGCGAAGTAGAACGCTGGCTCGGCGGCCCCTACGCGATCCCCGCCTACATCGTGATGTGCGAGTCCGGCGGCAACTACGGAGCCGTAAATCCCTCATCGGGCGCGGGAGGGGCCTACCAAATCCTCCCGTCCACCTGGGAACTCTACGGCGGCCAGGGCGAACCGCAGAATGCCCCGAAGGCCGAACAGGACCGCATAGCTGGAGAAATTTGGGCTGATTCTGGGCCCAGTGCGTGGGTCTGTGGCTGAGCGGCGATCCCGGGAGGGGTCGAGCGTCTTGCACTTTTTCGGCAATTCCTTGCGGCGCCAGCAAGTGACTCTCCACCGAAAAAGTTAAGCGGAACCCCTCCCGGGATCGCCGCCCTCCCAAATACCCCCGGAAGTTGCGCGGAAGACGCTAAAAAGCGCCCCGCTCCATCTGAAGTGATTGGCATGATCGACCACCGATCGTGAGCAACCCCTCTGCCGTCCACCTGCATGCCCACAGCGAGTACTCGCTGCTCGACGGCGCCTGCAAGATCGACGCGATGGCGGCGCGTGCCGCCGAAATGGACCAGCCCGCCCTGGGCTTGACCGACCACGGCGTGATGAACGGTGCCGTCGACCTCTACAAGGCCTGCAAGAAGCATGGGATCAAGCCGATCGCCGGCTTCGAGGCCTACTTCGTCGACGACGTCAAGACGATCAAGGAGAAGCCGAAGTACGAGCGCAACCACCTGACCCTGCTGGCCGAGACCGACACCGGTCTGGCCAACCTGGTCAAGCTCACCTCGGCCGGCTTTCTCGAAGGCTTCTCGCGCGGCAAGGCCAACGTCGACATGGAGATGCTTGCCGCCCATGCCGAGGGCGTGATCGTGCTCACCGGCTGCCTGCAGTCGCGCTTCTGCCGGCGCCTTATCGAGGAGCGACCGGACGATGCCCGGGCCCACCTCGACGACCTGATTCAGGCGTTCGGCCCCGAGCAGGTCTACTTCGAGGTGCAGAAGAACGGCATCGCCGAGCAGGATAAGGCCAACGAGGGGATCGTCCGCTACGCCCGCGAGCTGGGCCGGCCGCTGGTCGGCACAGCCGACGTGCACTACCTGAAGCGGGAGGACTTCGAAGACCACGCGGCGCTGCTCTGCGTGCAGACCAAGTCGACCTTGGAAGCGCCGAAGATGAGCTTCGACACCAACGAGTTCTACCTCAAGGACTCCGAGGAAATGGCGGCCTCCTTCGCCGAGTGGCCGGAGGCGGTGCCGACCACGCTGGAGATCGCCGAGCGCTGCAACATTGACATTGAGCTGGGAGGGCTGCTGCTGCCACGCTACCCGACGCCCAACGGCGAGGAGCCGGAGGCGATGCTGCGCCGCATCGCCGAAGAGGGGCTGCGGGCACGCTATGGCGACCCGCTGCCGGCCGAGGCGGTCGAGCGGATGGAGTTCGAGCTCGGGGTGATCGAAGAGATGGGCTTCCCCTCTTACTTCCTGATCGTCTGGGACTTCGTCCGCTATGCCAAGGACAACGGCATCGCGGTCGGGCCGGGCCGTGGCTCTGCGGCGGGCTCGATCGTTGCCTACGCGCTGACGATCACCGATATCGACCCGCTGGCCGAAGACCTGCTCTTCGAGCGCTTCCTCAACCCCGGCCGCAAGTCGATGCCAGATATCGACATCGACTTCTCGGTCCGCGGCCGCGAGCGGATGATCCGCTACGTTGCCGACAAGTACGGCCGCGAATCGGTTGCCCAAATCATCACCTTCGGCAAGATGGCGCCGCGCGCGGCCACCCGCGACGCCGCCCGCGTGCTCGGCTTCGACTACGGCACCGGCGATCGCCTGGCGAAGCAGATTCCGGAGCCGATCATGGGCCGCAGTCCCTCCTTCGAGGAATGCCTCAAAGCGGGCCAGGAGCTGAAGAAGACCTACGACGCCGAGCCCGACGCGAAGAAGATCATCGACGTCGCCCAGGGTCTCGAGGGGATCATCCGCAACAACTCGATCCACGCCGCCGCGGTGGTGATCGCCGACCGCCCGCTGCAGGAAGTGGTGCCGCTGCAGTTGGCCGAGGACAAGAGCGCACCGGCGCCCGCTAACGGCAGCGGCAAGGCCGAGCGCCAGTACAAGATCGTGACCCAGTACTCGATGGGGCCGATCGAGGAGATCGGGCTGCTGAAGATGGACTTCCTCGGCCTGCGCAACCTCGACGTGATCGAGGACGCGATCGACATCATCCGCCGCTCGCGCGGCGAGGAGGTCGACATGGAGGCGATCCCGATCGACGACGCCAAGACCTACGAGATGCTCGCCCGTGGCGACTCGACCGGCGTCTTCCAGTTCGAGTCGGAGGGGATGCGCGATGCGCTGCGCAAGGTTGGGCCTACCGAGTTCTCCGACCTGGTCGCGCTCGGCGCGCTTTACCGCCCCGGCGCGATGGCCTACATCCCCGCCTATGCCAAGGGCAAGAAGGACCCCTCGACCGTGCGCTACCCGGACCCGCGCTTGCGCGCGATCACCGAGGAGACTCACGGCTGCGTCGTCTACCAGGAGCAGCTGATGGCGATCGCCCGCGAGATGGCCGGCTTCTCCGGTGCCGAGGCGGATGACTTGCGCAAGGCGATCGGCAAGAAGAAGCGCGAGCTGATGGCGACGATGAAGGACAAATTCATGCAGGGGCTGGCGGAATCGAACACCGCCCCCAACGTCGCCAAGGACCTCTGGAAGCTGAACGAAGCAGCCGCCGACTACTCCTTCAACAAGTCCCACGCCGCCTGTTATGGGCTGATCTCCTACCGCACCGCCTACCTCAAGGCCAACTACCCGGCCGAGTACATGGCGGCGGTGATCTCCTCGGTGATGAACACCAAGGACAAGGTGCCGTTCTTCGTCAATCGCTGCGAGGAGATGGGGATCGAGGTGCTGCCGCCCGACGTCAACTCCTCCGACCACAGCTTCGTCGTCTCCGAGAACGCGATTCGCTTCGGCCTCGACGCGGTCAAGAACGTCGGCCACGCGGCGGTCGAGGCGATCCTGCGCGCCCGCGAGGACGCGCCGATTGCCTCGATCTGGGACTTCTGCGAGCGGGTGGACTCGCGGGCGGTCAACAAACGCGCGATCGAATGCCTGATCAAGTGCGGCGCCCTCGACTCGACCGGCGCCACGCGCAAGGGCATGCTCGAGGCGCTGCCGGCGGCGCAGTCGGCCGGCCAGAAGGCCCAGGAGGACGCGCAGCTGGGACAGGGCTCGATCTTCGACTTCGGCGAGGAGACCGGGGCGGGGGCCCACTCGACCCAGGCTCACCACCGGCCGCCGATTTCCGCTGCAGAGTTCGAGCGTGCCGAGCTGCTGGCGATGGAGAAGGAGACCCTGGGGACGTATCTCTCCGAGCACCCGCTGACCGAGGTCCGTGGCGCTCTGCGCGCCCGGGTCGATTGCGGCATCGCCGCCCTCGCCGGCAAGCAGGACGGCTCCTGGGTGACGGTCGGCGGCATCGTCACCGAGTGCAAGAAGATCCGCACCAAGAGCGGCAGCCAGATGATGTTCGCCACCCTCGATGACGTCGAGGGACAGGTCGAGATGCTGGTCTTCAAGGCCGACGAGTCCGAGAACGCCGCCGTGATCGAGCCCGACGCAATCGTGATCGTGCGCGGCCGCCTCGACCACAAGGACCGCGGTGAGACCAAGCTCGTCGTCCAGGAGGCCGAGCGCTTCGAACCCGACGCGGCGGAGATCGCCGCAGCGCCGGAGGTGACCAGTGCGCCCGGCGGGCCGTTCAAGGTCGAGGTTGCCGAAGCTGCCTACTCCGAGGCGCTGATCGAGGAAATCAAGGCCGTGCTCGAGCACCACAAAGGCCCCGAAGAGGTTCGGGTGGCGCTGCTCGGCACCGACGGCCGGATGACGGAGCTGAAATGCGGCGACGATTTCCGTGTTCGCGCCTCCGGCAAGCTCCGCAGCGAGTTGGAGCAAGTCCTCTCCAGCGCCCCTGCTCTGGCCGCTTAGCCAGCTCGGGTCTTGGTTTTCGCGCTGCGGCCTCTCTAGACTTCATTTATGCCAGCGACTCGCGAGAAGACGGGTGAGTGCCGCCAGTGCCGCTCGTTCTGCGACAAGATGGTCGAGCCGCGCGGTTGCGTCGAAATGCGCTGCCGCTACCTCTACTCCTTCGTCGACATGCTGACCGGCAGTCAGTACGTCGGCTGCATGCAGGACGTCTTCGCCGCCAAGGTTGATCTCGAGGCGGTGCTGCAGCCGGGCGGCTTCGGCGGGGTGAAGATGACCGGCGACGCGCTGCCGCACTGTCAGTTCTCGGTCGAGCAGGCATATGAGGGCGAGGGCGAGTCCTATGACTGCGTCAACCGGCGCTTCTTCGACTGCTCCGACTCCGGCCCCGAGGGCATCAAGGCCTTCGATCTGCGCGACGTCTGAGCGCGTCGTGACGCGGCAGCTCTGTACGATCCCGCGCCGTAAACCTATGGAGGTCGAGAGGGTCAGTGACTGATACAGCGGCAGTTGCAGAGGCAGCGAAGGAGAGCGTCGTGGACGAGGTCGCGGGCGGAGAGGGAGCCCCGGAGGGACCCGTCTTCACGCTTGAGCTGAACCAGGACCAGAAGGACATCCGCGAGTGGGTGCACGGCTTCGCCGAGGGCGTGGTCCGTCCCGCCGCATCGGAATGGGACGAGCGTGAGGAGACGCCCTGGCCGGTGATCCAGGAGGCGGCCAAGATTGGCCTCTACAGCTTCGAAGCGCTCGGGCAGTTCTTCGCCGACCCGACCGGCCTGACCCTGCCGATCGCCAACGAGGAGCTCTTCTGGGGCGACGCCGGCATCGGCATGGCGATCATGGGCACCTCGCTCGCGGTTGCCGCGATCTTCGGTCAGGGGACCGGCGAGCAGATCGGCGAGTGGATCCCACAGTGCTTCGGCACCGCCGAGGAGCCCAAGGTCGCCGCCTTCTGCGCCTCCGAGCCCGACGCCGGCTCCGACGTCTCGGCGATCCGCACCACCGCCAAGTACGACGAGGCGGCCGACGAGTGGGTGATCAACGGCCAGAAGGCCTGGGCGACCAACGGCGGCATCGCCGACGTCCACGTCGTCATCGCCTCGGTCGACCGCGAGCTCGGCTCGCGCGGCCATGCTGCCTTCGTCATCCCGCCCGGGACCAGGGGCTGCGAGCAGGGCGCCAAGGTGAAGAAGCACGGCCTGCGCGCCTCGCACACCGCCGATGTCCACCTCGACGACTGCCGCGTGCCGGGCGCCTGCCTGCTCGGCGGCAAGGAGAAGCTCGACGAGCGCCTCGCCCGTGTGCGCGAGGGCAAACGCGCCAAGTCACAGGCGGCGATGCAAACCTTCGAGGCCAGCCGGCCCACGGTCGGCGCTCAGGCGGTCGGCATCGCCCGCGCCGCCTATGAGTACGCGCTCGAGTACGCCAAAGAGCGCTCCCAGTTCGGCCGGCCGATCGTCGAGAACCAGGCGATCGCCTTCACCCTCGCCGACATGAAGCTGGAGATCGACGCCGCTCGCCTGCTGGTCTGGCGCGCTGCCTGGATGGGTCGCACCGGCCAGAAATTCGAAAACGCCGAGGGCTCGATGTCGAAGCTGAAGGCCGGCGAGGTCGCGGTCTGGTCGACCGAGCGGGCGATCCAGATCCTTGGCGGCAACGGCTACACGCGAGAGTTCCCGGTCGAGCGGATGCACCGCGACGCCAAGATCTACACGATCTTCGAGGGCACCTCAGAGATCCAGCGCCTGGTCATCAGCCGCGCGATCTCGGGCATCCACGTCAAATAGGCGGGGCGTCACCGCTCAGGATCACCCAAGCGAGAGTTGACCACACTGGAGGTGGGTCAACTCTCGCTTCACCGTTTTTGACCAACCCCGGGCGTCCTAGCGCTCGCGGCGCTTGAGCCCTGCTTTGCGCAGGCGCTTGGCCGCCAGAACTTCCTTGCGGTCCGCGCCCTTTTTTTCAGGGCCAGGCGTCTCCAGCGTTGCCGGCAGGCCCTCGAAACGGGGCTCGGAGAGGAAGGCGGCGAGGCCCTGCTTGCCCATCTCGCCCTTGCCGAGGTTGGCGTGGCGGTCGCGGCAGGAGCCCAGCGGGGCGGCGGCGTCGTTGACGTGGAGGCACTGCAGACGCTCGAGGCCGACCTTGGCATCGGCTTCGTCGACGACCTTGGCCAGGTGCTCCTCGTCGGTGATGTCGTAGCCCTGGACGAAGAGGTGGCAGGAGTCGAGGCAGAGACCCAGTCGCTTGCCACTGCCGGCTAGCTCGATCAGCTCCGCCGTCTGGTCGAAGTCACGGCCGAGCAGGCCCTTGTGGCCGGCCGTCTGCTCGAGCAGGAGCCGGCAGCGCTCGCTGTCCTTGAGCGCGGCGGCGATTGTCTTGCCGGCCCGCTTCATCGAGGGGCCCAGCGGCTCTTTCACCTGCGCGCCGGGATGCAGGACGACGCCAGCCGCGCCAATTTCGTCACCGATGCGCAACGCGTGCGTGAGTGAGGCCTGCGACTTCTTGCGCAGCTCTTTGTCCTTGCTGGCGCAATTGATCAGGTAGACGGCGTGGATCACCACGGCTTCGACCGGCGAGCCGGCCATCGCCTCTTTGAAAGCGGCGAAATCATCGGGCCCGTATTTGGTCGGCCGCCACATCCGTGGGCTCTGGTTGAAGATCTGGATCGATTCGCAGCCGCGCTCGGTGCCGCGCTCGATCGCTTTCTCCAGCCCGCCCGAGGTCGAGACGTGTGCGCCGATCAGCATGAGGCGCATCCTATTCTCAGCAGCGCTGGCCAATTCTCTGTGACCCGAGTAGTCTGACCGGGATGATGGAAATGCAGTACTCAGACGAGTTGTCGTCGGCCGGCGGGGGCCGGGCTAGGGACCGCGTCTCGGTCAGCGAGCGGGAGCTCGATCGCATAACGAGCGCGCTCGCCGAGCAATTCGCTCTCCTCTATGAGGTGAGCCCCGCCGATCCCTACACAACCTACGGCGGCGGCATGCTGACGTTCGCTTTCCAGGGTGGCTTCACGGAACTGGACAAGCGGAGGCTCGCAACTGGGCGAGCGAAGGAGGTCCGCGCGTTTCGCGAGCGCTTCCTCCGAGGCGTGTCCGAGGAGCTGAGCGAGGTGGTGGAGGCCATTGTGCCCACCGCCCGGGTCGGCTTCTTCTTCGCTGGATTCGACGTCGCTGGTGGCACCACCAACTGCTTCTTTGTGCTCGATCCCGTTGCCGATTCCGAACGCGCGGAGCGCGAAGCGATCCTGGCCTGGAGCGACCAGGTGCGGCGCAGCGCGCGCGGCTTGCGCGCACGCACACGTCACGCTCGGGATGCCACCCTGCGTATCGCGCAGGGCTCCCCGGCACCGCGATCAGATCTGGGCTGACTCTCCATCCGCCATCTGGCGCATCAGGACGACGCCGCCGAATACCCCGTGAGTCGTTGAAAAGAGCGACATCACGCGGACTTCGCAGTTGAATTTCTGGCCGCGGCGGTTCAGCGCCGTGAGCGTGAGGTCGGTGTTCTTATGCCCGTTGGAGATCGCCGCGTGCAGTGGCTCGCGCAGCTGCTCGAGGGGAAGGCCGATGTCGAGCGAGAGGAGATCCTCGCCCTCGACCTCGTCGGCATGCAATCCCCAGAGATCGCGCGAGCCCTCGTTCCATAGCTCTACGCAATTATTCCGGTCGACCACGGCGACGCCGACCCGGAGGTTGCCAAGAATTCCCTCCAGGAAGAGGTTGAGGCGGTCCACTTCCTCACCGTGCTTTCGCTGCTGGTCGTTCATGACCTCGAGCTCGTCGTTGGTCGAGGTCAGCTCCTCATTCATCGTCTGCAGCTCCTCGTTGGCCGACTGCAGCTCCTCGTTGGTCGTCTCCAGCTCCTCGTTGGTGGACTGCAGCTCCTCGTTGGTCGTCTCCAGCTCCTCGACCGTGGACTGCAGTTCTTCGTACGCGGCAACGAGTTCGCGCTTGGATTTGTCGTAGTCGGCGGCGAGCCTTGCGTAGTCGGTGATGTCGGTGAAGGTGATCGCCGCGCCGTTCGCGCCCTCGCCTTCGCCGCCAACCGGGGTGATCTCGACTTCGTAGATGCGCTCTTCTCCGGGATCGCCAATTTCAACCTGACCCGCATCGATTGGCTGAGCCTGAGCGAAGGCGCGGTCCAGGGGATCGCGCAGCTCAAGCGGCCGGTAGGAGACCTCGAGGTCCTGGAGCGGTCTGCCTATGTCTGCGGGCCCGATCGAGAAGAGGTCATCGGCGAGGTTGTTCGAGTCGACAAGAAAACGTGAGGTATCAACGACGAGGCGCGCCACCGGCCCAACCGAGGCGGCCGCGTCGCGGAGATCGGCGTAGCGCTGCGCCAAAGCAGCGTCTTCGCCCATCACGGAGCTGCCGATCACGTCGTTCAGTCGTTCCCCGAGGTGGCGGCGCGGAAGGCGACTGAAGATGCGCCATTTGGCCTCGATGGGCGCAAAGAACTCCGAATGGCGGGTGAGCATCTCCGATTTGCCGAGGAACAGGAACCCCCGGTCGCGCAGGGCGAAGTTGAACTGCGAAAGGATCCTCGCCTGCGCTTCGACCGTGAAGTACATGAGGACGTTGCGACAGATGAGCAGGTCGATGCGCGAGATCGGCGCGTCCTCGAGCAGCTCGTTGCGCCCGAATATCACCGAGCGGCGCAGGTCGGAACGGAAGGCGAAGCCGCCGCCCTTCTCGACGAAATAGCGCTTGACCAACTCTCGCGGGACCGGCTCCAGGGCCTCGGGCACGTAGACGGCCTCGCGCGCGCTTGCCAGCGACCTCTCTTCGACGTCGGTGGCATAGATCTTCACCCGGCGCTTGAACTCTTTCTCGCCGAGCGCCTCGAGCAGCACCATCGCGATCGTGTAGGCCTCCTCTCCCGAGGCGCAGCCCGCCGACCAGACCCTGATCTGCTCCTGCTCGGGAATCGACTCGAGCAGCTTGGGGATGATCTCCGTCGCGAGGTAGTTCCAGGCCTCGGCGTCGCGGAAGAAGCTGGTGACGTTGATCAGGATCGTGTTGAAGAGCTCGGCGAACTCGCGTGGGTTCACCTCCAGGTGATCGAGGTAGGCCTCGTAGTCGGCCGCGCCCACCTCGGTCATCCGCTTCTCGATGCGGCGGGCCAGCGTCGCTCGCTTGTAACCGGAGAAGTCGAAGTCACGGGTTGCCTTGAGCGCCTCAAGGAAGGCCTCGAGGTCGTCGCCTTTGGTCGCCTCGACGGTTTCTCCCATTAGGCCCTCTTTGTATCGGTATCGGCTTTGCCGTCTTCGGCGCCACGCAGCCGGTCGATCGTGCCGCGGATCTCATCGGCGTGCTCGGCGGCCTTGGCGGCGCGGGCGTAGAGGCGGGCTTCGGCACCGACCGAGCGACGGCGCTCGGCCAGGGCGGCGATTCTGCGCAGCAGGCCGGCGCGCTCCTCGAACGCCCGAATCGCGTGCCAGAGATTTGACTCAAGGGCGGCGCCCTGTTGGGCGACCAGGCTCTCGGGCGAGTACGCGTGGCCGGCCCGACAGGCAAAGTGGATCGTGCCGTCCCCGACGCTTTCGGTAAGCGCGCCCCCACAGGAAGGACAGGTAAGCGACGCCTCGTGGGCCTGCGCCTCGCGCCCGCCCGCCGGCGGCAGGGGGGTGATCAGCAGTTCGACAAGCGCGTCGCTGAGATCCTCAAGGCGCACGATCCGATCGGGTTCGACCTGGTTGATGGCGTTACGGGGCATCTCGCCGAACGCGGCGTCGTCGGGGTCCTGCACGACTGTCGCTCCGCCGTGGTCTTTGACCACCCGCAGGCCCTCGGCGCCGTCGTCGAGCGTACCTGTGAGGACCACGCCTATCGTGCGCGAGCCATAGGCTCGGGCAGCGCTGAGGAAGAGCGAATCGATTGCCGGGCGGTGGCCGCTCTCGGGAAGTTCGCTGCCGAGGTGAATCGAGTTGTCCCGCACCTGGAGGTGGTAGCCGGGCCGGGCAACGTAGATGTGCGCCCGCTCCAGAGGCTCGCCCTCGCGGGCCTGGGTTGCGGGTAGGCTGCCGGCGCGGGAGAGGATGTGGTGTAGGAAGCTGGGTTTTCCGGGCATGACGTGCAGGACGACCAGTACCGCCGCCGCCAGGTCTTTGGGCAGGTCTCGAGCCAGATCCTGCAACGCTTCGACCCCGCCCGCCGAGGCCCCGATCACGATCAGGTCGCGTTGGACCGTCGGCGTTGGACTAGTCGGTTCGCCGATCGGTACTCCAACGGGCTCTTGCATCCAGTCAGTATCGCGCATCGGGCAAGCGCCATTCCGTTCCTTCGCATCCAGCGAGCCTGGACCACCCCATGCGCGAGAAGTCTTTTGCATTGAAAAACCGGACGGATTTTGGTACGACTGGGGTCTTGTCTTCAGTATCTTCCGATACGAGCTCCGGTGCGGTGCCACGCGGCAAGCTGTCGCCAGGACCGGGCCTCCCCGCGACAGAGGTCGCCGATCATCAGTTGGCTCGGGTTCACGACGGACTGGTCCAGCTCGTGGCCGAGAATGGATACGACGGCGTCAAAGTTCGCGACATCGTTCGTGTCGCGGGGATTTCCTCGCGTGCGTTCTACGAACTGTTCGCCGACAAAGAGGGCTGCTTCCTCCAGAGCTACGACCTAATCGCGCGGCGCGCAACTCGACGCCTCGTGAACGCGCAAGGCGGTGCAGAAGGGTCGAGGGAGCGCTTGCGTCGCTCTTTCGATGCCGTGGTCAACGGGATCGAACGCGAGCCGGGGGGCGCGCGCCTGGCCTTGGTCGAGGTGTACGCGGCCGGCGAAGCGGCGTCGGAACACGCCTGGAGGGCAGAGCGGGTCCTGGTCGGGATGCTTGCGGAGGCGTTTTCCCGCCCCCCGGAGGGAGTGGTGTTGCCGCCGCTGGTACTCGAAGGCGTGGCTGCCGGCGTCGCTGCCGTGGTGAGGCGCCGCTTGCTCGATGGCCGGATATCTCAGGTGAGGACCTTGAAGGGCGAGCTGGTCGATTGGGCCTTCTCCTATTTCGACAAGACAGCCGGATCGCTCGCGCAACTTGACCGGCGGGGCCTGCCGGTCGGCAAGACGTTCGTACCCATGACGCTCGAGACGCTCGACGGCGAGGAGCCGTCGCTGCAGGTCGCGGACCGGGCCCGCGTTCTTGCTGCGATCGCCGAGCTGACGGTCGCCGACGGCTACCGGGGACTGACTATCCCGCGCATACGCTCCGCCGCCGGAATCACCCGCCGGCGGTTCGACGCGGTCTTCGAGGACGTTGAAGACGGTTACCTCACAGCTGTCGAGCTGCGCGTCCAGGAAGCCCTCGTCGAGGCGGAGTACGCGCGAGCACGAGCGGAGAGCTGGGCGGGGGGTGTCTACCGGGTCATCTCGACTCTCTGCGACCGGATTGGCGCGGACGCCTTTCTCGCCAAGGCCTGTCGTATGGACGACGGGCCCGACGGAGAAAACGCCGCACGTTTGCAGCAGCGGCTGACGGCGGCAATTCTCGACCTGATCGAAGACGGGGCGCCGGCACCTGGGGCGACGCTCCTCGCCAGGGAGGCATCCGCGAATGCGCTCTGGGGCCTCTTCTACCGTCATAACGTTCGCGACTGGGTCCTTCGCCGCAAGATCGCGGCGACGCTCAGCTACATGGTGCTGGCGCCCGCAATCGGCGCGCCCGCCTCGCTCGCCGCGATCCAGGCCGAGCAGCGCCGTTGATTGGACACCGCGCCATGATCGGATCCTGATGGGGACGGGTGGCGACAACACCTAAACGGCGGCCGGCAGGGCACGTCGGGGCGACGGCGCTCAGCGCTTCCCGCTACAGGAAGTTGAGCCCAGGGCCAGGCAGTCCCGCCTCACAGGTCGCCCTCGACCAGCGCACCCGCATCCAGAGCGCGATGATCGAGCTCGTTGGCGAGGGTGGCTACGAGGCAGTGGCCCTGCGACGACTCACAGAGCTCGCCGGGGTTTCGACGCGTACCTTCTACGAGCACTTCGAGGGCAAAGAGGAGTGCTTTCTCCGCACCTACGAACTAGTCGTTCAGCGCATCGGCGCGAGAGTCGCTTCCGCCCAGGTTGGTGAGTCCGATCGATCTCGGCGCTTGGAGCTGGCGCTCCAGGCCTTTGCGGCCGAGCTCGGAAACAAACCCCGCGCGGCGCGTCTCGCCCTGCTCGAGATCTTCGGCGCGGGGCCCGCGGCGCAAGAGGCGATGACCCGCGCCGAAGCTCACGTCGAGGAAATACTCCAGGAGGAGCTGCGCTCACCAGATCAGGTCGAAGTGTCACCTTTGCTTGCCAAGGCAGTTCTCAACGGGGTGGCGTTCGTGGCTCGTAGAAGAATGATTGGCGCCGACTCGACCCAGGGCGTCGCCACGGCGGCTGAGTTGTCGCGGTGGGCACTTTCGCTGCGAGACATGCCCGCGAGTAAGGCGCTCCCCCTTTCCACCCCCACACATGAGAGTAGATCCATGTCGCGAGCCGAGCCGGGCGAGCGTGAGATCCTCCTCGCCGCCACGGCGAAGCTCGCCGCTACGAAGGGTTACTGGCAGCTGACAGTGCCGCAAATTCTCGCCGGGGCGGGCCTTCGGAAAAAGAGCTTCACTTCCAATTTCGCCGGAGTGGAGGATTGCTTCCTGGCTGTCATCGAGCAGCGAACAGCTGGCCTGATCGGCCGGGCCATGGCCGGCTTGAGCGACGAGATGCCCTGGGCCAGCCGAGTCCATTTCTTCATTGCGAATCTCGGTACCGCAATAGCGAGCGACCCGGTCACCGCGAAGCTGGTGTTCGTTGAGGCGCGCTCTGCGGGGCGGGCGGCAGTTTCTCTTCAGGACGAGCTCCTGGCAGGCCTGGCCAACGACTTCCTATGTGACGCTCCCAAGCACCACGATCAGCCGGCCTCGCCCATATATGCCGAGGCATCGCTCGCCGCGATATGGGGGATTGCTCGCACTTACGTCGGTACGGGGCGCCGGGGCCAGCTACCCAAACTCGTCCGAGTCTGACCTCCCTGCTCTTCCTGGCGCCGGTCATCGGCGCTCGCTAAAGCCGCTCGTCGCGCACCGCTAGTTAAAAAACTAGCGCCGAATGAAATACCGCAGTGCTTGGAAGTTGACCCTTTCGGGCGCCAACGGGATGCTCACCCGTGGCCCAGGGTCAGAAAGGCCCTGCGGTAACCGTAACTCTATGTGAGAGGAACAAAGGAATGGCTAGATCAAGACTAGGACTCAAGGCGCTCGTGCTGAGCGGCCTCGTCCTCGGCCTGATGGCGTTTAGCGCAAGCGGCGCCCAAGCCGAAACGGGTGCAAATTGGATGGTTGGAGCTAACAACATTACAACCACCTTATTACCTACAGCGCATGTGAAGGAACTCGAGGGCAACACCGCCACGCTTAAGTTCACGACCGGTGGCGGTACCTTGGTGGAAATCTTATGCACGTCCGCTGAACTGGTTGAAGGCGGAGTGCTGTTACTCAATGGCGGTATTTCTTTAGGCCGCGCCCTTTTCCACGGCTGCATCACGAAGCTGAATGGCGCGACCTCTATTCCGTGTGAACCGTTCAGCGGCACTCACAAAGGATTAATTGAATCGAAGAAAGCAACTGGTTTAATCATCTTACACTTAACTGGTGTGGGAACTAACGTTGTGCCGCTGGTGAAGCTGACACCCGACACATTGAATGAATTCGCGACGATCACCCTCGGCGAAGAATGCTCGATCGGTGAATCGGTTCCGGTTGCGGGATCGCTTACTGCGAAAGACAGTGAATTCACTACATCAAAGACCGAACACTTAATCTCCGAAGGCCCGTTAACGTCGCTGACTGCACTCAGTCAACCGGCGACGCTGGTCGGAAGCGCAATCATTAATTTGGCAGGAACGGACGCTGGGGCCGCCTGGTCCGGCTTACCGGCAACGACAAAACCATAGGCAACAACAGTTTGTAGGTAGATGGCAATGTTGTAGCGCCGAGGGCGCGATGGCAGTTACTAACCCCCAAGGCGCGCCGAGCGGCGCGCCTTGGGGACTATTCAGTGGCCAGGGAAAAGGGAAGGACAGGGAGTGGACGTGAGGAAATGTAGAGACTGGCGGGGTCAGGCACTTCGAGCAATAGCTACGCTGATGTTCGTTGCGAGTGCGGGCGCTCTAGAGGCGGACTCTGCGGTCGCGGCAGCGCCCCTCATTAGCGTCCTTTCAGTTTCAAACGTGTCGTCTGCATCGGCAACGCTCAAAGCCGATGTCAACCCCGAGGGCAGTGTGGCTCATTATCGCTTCGAATATGGCACTTCGGCGTGTTCAGGATCGCCGAACCCTTGCACCTTTGTCCCGAAACCGGAAGGCGAAATTCCCGCCGGTAATTTGGCTGTTCATCTCGTCACCGACGTGGTGGAACTAAATCCCGCAACTATTTATCACTTCCGAGTCGTAGCAAGAAACGGGGAAGTGACGAGGAGTCCGGAATTCCTTTTTGCCACTAGCGGTGCTGCGGTGGAAGGTCTCCCTGATGGTCGCAGCTATGAGCAGGCGTCGCCGACCGATAAGGATGGGGGTGATGCAGTCGGCAAAGCTGGCTTGGTCAAAGCCGCTGAGAATGGCAGCGGAATCAGCTTCGGCAATACCTTTGGCGTCCCCGGCGGCAAGGGTGCGCAGGCCTTGCCCTCCTTCTTGGCGTTGCGCGGCGCGGGCGAATCGGGCTGGGCGACGCAGGGACTGCTGCCGCCCGAGGATCTGGGCCAGCGCGCCCAGGTGCAGGGTTGGCTGCCGGACTTCTCCAGGACCTATTCGAACGCCGCCCGACTCGGCAACCCGAGGAAGAAAGCGCTGGTTGAGCAGTCGACGGCTGGTGCGCCTCCAAGGATCATCGCCGCCTACACCCAGAACGCGGAATACTCCTACGTGGGTGACAGTCCGGATGGATCCACGGTGTTCTTCGAATCCAAGGCCCGTCTGGAGAAAAAAGAAGGCGGCGCGCTGGTCGAAGGAACGATCGATGGTAAGCCTAACCTCTATGCCTGGGACCGGGCAACCGGCGAAGTTCATCTTGCCGGCGCTGTCAACACCGGGAAAGCGCCGACAGGAGGAACCTTCGCGGGACCCTATGACTGGTCGAAGGGCACTACAGCCGCCACTCTGAGAGAGGGCGGGGCGGCCCGCGGCTATTACCTGCAAGGCACCCATGCGATCACCGCCGCTGGCGATGTCTACTTCACCGAAGCGGGAACGGGACAACTCTATTTGCGTGAGAACCCAACCCAGTCTCAGAGCGCGATGGAAGGCGAAAAATGCCTAGAAGAAGACAAGGCCTGCACGATCCATGTTTCGGCCTCACAGCGCACCGTGGCAGACCCCGCCGGCAGTCAGCCCGCGGCCTTCCAAGCGGCAAGCGCGGACGGCTCTGAAGTCTTCTTCACCTCAGCGGAGAAGTTGACCAATGAATCAAACACTGGGCCCGATCAGCCCGAAGCGGCGATCAGCCTCGGCAGCAGTTCGACCGGCGCGATCGAAAATACGTCCTTGGTCAAAAAGCATGCTCTCGGCGTCGCCGTCGACGGTTCCCACATCTACTGGGCCGACCCCAGCACTGGCTCCATTGACCGATCCGGCCTGAACGGAAGCGGCTTCGAAGAACTGATCACGCCCGGCAGCGGCGAATGCGAAGTGGAAGTCGAAGTCGCGCCTGGCGTGTTCGAACGGCAGAAAGTTGAAGTCCCCAGTACCCCCCGCTACGTTGCCATCGACGCCGGCTCCAAATTCATCTACTGGAGCAATACTGGTTTGCGCGATAACAGCGGCGATCCGATCGACGGCGGCGGTACGATCGGCCGGGCAGAACTTAACGGCAGCGGCAACGTGGTCAAAGTCGAGCCAGCCTTCATCTGCGGCGCTTCAGGTCCGCAGGGCGTTGCGGTTAACTCCACTCATATCTATTGGGCGAATGCGGGCCAAGACCCTCTCGCCCGCACTATCGGCCGTGCCGAAATTGACGGCAATGGGGTTGAACAGAAATTCTTTGAACCGCATGGCAGCCGTACACCATATGGAATTGCGCTGAGTTCCACGCACCTATTTTTCGGCTTTAATGAAGAAAATAATGGGTTTGGATATGTAGGACGTGTGTCTCTAGCTGGCGAAGAAGACGGCCTCCTGTTCCTAGGTAACGCCGGAATTCGAGGCGTCTCCGTCGATGCGTCTCATGTGTTCTGGGTAGCCCGAAACGAAAACGCAATTGGGAGAGCTGATCTCGAACTTAGTTCTGAAAGTGTTGAAGAAGCTTTTGTAAAAGGCATTGAAGGAGCAGCAACTGGCCTAGCAGTCGACTCCGATCATCTTTACTGGTCGGTTAACGGCGAAGCGGCCACTAACCCGGGCCGCGATCTCTACCGCTTCCGGCCCGCGACGGGAGAACTCAAAGACCTGACCGTTGACGTGAGCGGCAACGGTGCTGAAGTGCAGGGAGTGCTAGGAGCATCCGAAGATGGCTCTCACGTCTACTTCGCCGCTAACGGAGTCCTCGCTAGCGGAGCTACGCAAGGCGACTGCAATGGATCTGTTGCCAAACCGAGCAATGGAGGCTGCAGCATCTATTTGCTTCGCAACGGAAGCGTCAGCTTTGTTGGTCGGGTGAAGGACCGGGATTCACTTGCGTGGACCGGTACCCCAATTGAACTCTTCTCAACGTCTGGCTACACGCCAAAGACCTCCATGGTTAGTAGGGATGGAGAGGTTCTTCTTACCGGTTCTCAAGAACAGCTGACCGCATACTCCAACGAGGATGTTCCCGAGCTCTATCGCTACTCGGCTACAACCGGAAAGACGGCGTGCGTGAGTTGCCGGCCGAGCGGGGAAGCGGTCGAGAACGGCCCATCGCTTGGGACTGACACGTTTCCGGGGCCGATTTCACCGCCGCTCGCCTCTGTAGCGATGGTTCAATCTCGCAACCTCTCGATCGACGGCAACCGGGTCTTCTTTGAAACTGCGGAAGCGCTGGTACCTGTCGACACCAATGGGCAGGCAGGCTGTCCACTATTGGGTAGGGCGCCCGCCTGTACTGATACCTACGAGTGGGAGGCGCCCGGCACAGGCAGCTGCAAAGAAAGCGGCCCCGGCTATAGCCCCTTGAACGAAGGCTGCATCTTCCTGATCTCCACCGGCAAGAGCAAATACCCCTCGCTCCTCGCCGATGCATCAGAGACAGGGAACGACGTCTTCTTCTTCACCCGCCAAGGTCTCGTCGGCCAGGACAAAGACGAACTGCAGGATGTCTATGACGCCAGGGTCAAAGGGGGTCTCGCGGCGCAAAACCAGATCAAGCCGCTGCCCTGTGAAGGCGCCGATGCCTGTCAAGGCGCGCCGCAGGCGCCATTGACGCAAGCTACGCCTGGTACCCCTCGGTTCGTAGGCCCGGGCAACGCGGTGTCCAAACACAAATCTCAAAAAGCAAAGAAACACAAAGCCAAAAAGCACAAGGCAAATAGGAAGAACAAGAGGGCCAACACTGCTGGGGGGATGGGACGATGAGACCCCGCATACTTACGGCACTGACCGCGGCTTGTCTTCTTGCTCTGTGCGCTCTCGTCCCGGGCGTCGCCTCGGCGGCCTCTCCGGCCTGGACCCTGACGATGACCCCGGAGCCTGCCAACTTTGCCCCCGGGGCAACCCCCGAATACGTGATCGTCGCCACCAATGTCGGCGCTGCTCCGACTGCGGGGAAAGTCACGCTCGAAGTGACCTTGCCCAAAGTCTGGGAAATCGTCGCTTCGGGGGCTGTGAACAGCGACCCAGGGCCCGCTTTGGACCCGGTCTGCACGCCCGCGACTCCGCTCTTCAGCTGCGAAACCGAAGAAGCCCTCGACCCGGGTCGGGTGATCCGCGCCCAGGTTCGAGTGCAGGTACCACCGGCAGCCCCGGAAGAATTGCTCCAGGCAAAAGCCACGATCTCAGGCGGCGGTGCCACCCGCGAAGCGAAAGTCGCCGCACCGACTCCGGTGCAAGATGGAGCGGTCCCCTTCGAATTCTTGCCGGGCTTCAACTCCCCGCTAAACGACGAAGCCGGCAACCCGACCCTGCTCGCCGGGTCCCATCCTTACCAGCAGACCGTCTCATTTGGCTTCCCCACCGAAAACCCCGGTGACGGCCTCACCAACGACGGGCATCCCCATGACTTCTCGATCGAGCTGCCGCGCGGCATGGTCGGCTCTCCTGCGGCGACCCCGGTGCTCTGCACCGAGGTCGAACTCACGCTCGAAAGCTGCCCTGGGGCTTCCCAGGTGGGTCTCGCCGGGGTGACCAGCGTCGCCGGGGAAGTCGGCAACCCCGACATCTTTACAGCTCCTCTTTACGACATGGTCCCGCCGCCAGGTTCCCCGGCAGAGCTCGCCACCAACGTCGCCGAAATCGGTGTCTTCGTTCACGTCCTGGCCGGGGTGCGCTCCGATGGGGACTATGGGATCGAGGCCACCACTCGCGATGCGATCGCCTTCGGCCAGCAGCCGATCTTCAACGTCCAGGCCCAGCTGTGGGGCTTCCCGACCGCCGAATCCCACGACAAAATCCGCGGCAATTGCCTGAAAATCGCCGGTCCGCCCTGCGCGCTGGAACCCGACCAGCGCAGCGAAACCGCCTTCCTTACCACCGCCGGCGACTGCCCTAGTACCCCGCCGCTGTTTGAAGCCTATGCCGACAGCTGGGAGGAACGAGCCCAACCACCGGTTCTGGGCCACCGCACTTCCTACGAAGCTGCCGATCTCGCCGGCGCCCCCGCTCTGCCCGAGGGCTGTGGGGATCTGTCGTTTGAACCGACGATCGAGGCCAAGCCGACCATCAACCTCACCGACTCGCCCTCGGGCCTTGACTTCACCCTGCACCAACCTCAAGAAGAACAGGGCCAACGCTCGTCCGCGGCGCTGAAAGACGCCGTGATCGCCTTCCCCGCCGGGCTTGCGGTGAACCCCTCCCAGGCAGCCGGCCTTGACGCCTGCACAGAAGGGCAGATTGGCTTTACTGGCAAGACCCAGGCAGGCGCCCTGCGCTTCTCCAAGGTCTCTCAGAGTTGCCCCGATGCGTCCAAGCTCGGCTCGATCGAAGCCACCTCACCGGTGCTGGTCGCCCGCAACGAACAGCACGAAATCGAAAAAGACCCGGAAACGGGGAAGCCGCTGCTCGAGCCCCTGCATGGCTCCATCTTCATCGCAAAGCCCTTCGCCAACCCCTTTGCTTCGCTGATCGCCGTCTACCTCGTCATCGAAGACGAAAAGACCGGGATCGTCGCCAAGCTCGGCGGCGAAGGACGTCTGGATCCTCGGACGGGGCAGATCACCACCGTCGTCAAGGAAAGCCCGGAGCTGCCGATCGAAGACATAGCGGTTCACCTCCCCGGCGGCTCGCGCGGAGCGCTGATCACCCCACCGACCTGCGGCAAATACACCACCACCTCCGATCTGACCCCCTGGAGTGCTCCCGAAGGCAAAGACCAGCACCCCGAATCGAGCTTCAGTCCCGCTGCCTCGCCGCTCGGGGGCGCCTGCCCCAGCACAGAGGTCCAGCTGCCAAACGCTCCCAAGCTCGTCGCCGGCGCCGAATCCGCGGCGGCCGGCAAATACAGTCCGGTCCTCTTCAAGCTCTCCCGCGAAGACGCCACCCAGCGCTTCTCCACGATCGAAGCCAGCCTGCCGATGGGGCTTTCGGCCAAGCTGGCCGGGGTGGGGGAGTGCTCGGACGCAGACATCGCCAGAGCCCGCTCGCGCGAAGAACCGCAAATGGGCGCCGTTGAGCAGGCCGATCCCAGCTGTCCCGCCTCTTCGGAGATAGGTGTGGTCACCGCCGCTGCTGGCGCCGGTCCCACCCCGTACTACACCCAGGGCCATGCATATCTTTCAGGTCCCTACAAAGGCGCACCGCTCAGCATCGTGGCGATAACTCCCGCAGTGGCCGGGCCCTTTGACCTTGGTGCAGTAGTGATCCAAAGCGCCCTCTATCTTGATCCAACGACCGCTCAAGGCCGGATCGTTTCCGATCCGCTGCCCACGATTCTCGCGGGTATACCGATCGATCTGCGCTCAGTCTCGGTTAGCGCCAATCGGCCCGGCTTCACCCTCAACCCGACCTCCTGCGCGATCAAGTCCTTCGGCGGGCAGGTGCTCTCCATGTTTGGCTCTGCGGCGGAGCTCTTTGAGCGCTTCCAGGTGGGCGGCTGCAAATCCCTTCCCTACAAACCAAAGATGAAGGTCAACCTCTATGGCCCGGTTCACCGTGGCGCTCATCCTCGCCTGAAATCAATATTCACCGCCAAGGCAGGCGAAGCAAACACCGCCAAGGTCTCCTTCACTTTGCCTAAGTCGGAGTTCATCGACCAGGCTCACTTCCGCACCATCTGCACCCGCGTGCAGTTTGCCGTCAACCAGTGTCCGGCGGGCTCGGTCTACGGCCACGTGAGGGCCATGACCCCGCTGCTCAGCTACCCCCTGGAAGGCCCGGCCTATCTGCGCTCCTCAAGTCACAAGCTGCCCGACTTGGTGGTTGCCCTGCGTGGTCCCGCCTATCAGCCGATTGAGATCGATGCCGTTGGCAGGGTGGACTCGGTAAACGGCGGCCTACGAGTGCGTTTCGACGAAATCCCCGATGCGCCACTCACCAAGTTGGTGGTCAACACCCAGGGAGCCAAGAAGGGCCTCTTTCAGAATTCGACCAACATCTGCAAGGGGACCCACCTTGCCACCCTCAAGCTCGACGCACAAAGCGGCAAGGTCCATGACACCCAGCCCGAGCTGGTGGCCCAGTGCCCCAAAAAAGACAAAAGCACTAACGGCAAGAGCGGTAAAGCGCGCCACTAGGCCGCTCTTCAACCCAAACACTTCACCCAACAGAACATCACCCAGTCCATCGAGCAAAAAAAAGAGACAGGAGAGGTCAATCATGCAAATGCACAGAACGAGGGTGGTGGCGACGGCGTTTTTCGCGCTCACGCTCGCCGCGCTCGCCCTGGCGGGATCGGCTCAGGCGAAACTCGTAGGCAACTACACCAAATTCGCTCAGTGCCCCTACGCCAGCCTGGAAGTCAAAAAATGCATCTACTCGACGACCGAATCAGGCGAAGTGGTGCTGGGCTCCAAGAAAGTGCCGATCGAAAAACCGGTTGTGCTACAGGGCGGCACGCTCAAAGCGGTCGAAGGCAACGCGGGCTTCGTCGGCGCCACGAACGGGATTACGCTCTCTAAAGCTCCCCAGAACGTGCCCGGCGGGCTGCTCGGCATCGTGCCCGAAGCCTCCTCGCCGGCGCTGGTCAAAACACTGATCAAATTCTTCCTCGAAAACAGCCTAACCGGCGTCAACTCGACCCTTGAACTTGCAGAGCCGGCGAGCGAAATCGTCGTCTCCGAAAACAACCTCGCCGCCGAAACTGGTGTGGCGCTGAAGCTGCCGGTCAAGGTCCACCTAGAAAACCCCTTCCTGGGTAAAAGCTGCTTCGTAGGGTCCTCGACCTCACCGATCATCTGGAACCTGACCACAGGCGAAACCAGCCCACCGGCACCCAACACCAAAATCAAAGGCAAAGCCGGCTTCATCGAATTCCTCGAGGAAGGCCGGATCGCGCTAACTAAAGAAAACGTTCTGGTCGATAACGCCTGGTCTGCGCCGGCTCCCACCGGCTGCGGGGGAATCCTCTCCTTCCTGGTCACGCCGATCATCAAAGCGCAACTCGGTACCACCACCGCGGGCCACAACACGGCGATCCTCAAAAACACGCTTTACATCGCCTCCGGTGCTGCGGTGCGCAAAAACAACGAAGAAAACCCGTAGGCAAAGACTGCGCAAGGAGATAAGACGATGAGAACAAAGTCAACAGCCATTAGCGCTGCCCTGGCGGCCTTGGTGGTGCTCTGCGCGATGTTTGCCACCACGGCGAGCGCGGCACCGGCCTGGAAATTCGAAACAAAATCGCTGGAAGGAACGGAAGTGATTCTGGGCGGGGCGATCGAAAGCTCCATGACCGTGCCTGGATTGACCACCAAATGTGAAGATTTCCTCTACAAGCTGACCATCGAAAACGCGAGTGGCACGGGCAAAGGCAGCCTGACCGAAATGCCGCTGTATAACTGCACGACTAATTCGAAAGCGTGCACGGTGGGGACGATCGGGGCAGAAAAACTGCCCTGGGCATCCCACCTCGCCACCTTCGGCACAACTAACTACATCGTGATCGAAGGGGTAAAAGTGGCGATCTACTACGAAGGCGAAGAATGCGTGCTGGGTGAAACCCTGGTCACAGTGACCGGCTCTGCCGGCGGTTCGATCGACAATACAGCGGAAACCGCGACGTTCAATGCCTCAACGCTGAGCGCTTCCAAAACGGAACTGAAAGCGCTGAGCCAGAAAATTGAATGGAACGGTCTCTTCCCAACTGAAGCATTCCAGTGGCACAGAGAACAGGCGCTGAGCGTTTCCTAGCGTCGCCCGCTAAGAGCACCAGCGCCAGGATCCTCCTGGCGCTGGTGCTTGCGGCGTTTTTCCTGGCAGGGTGTGGGGGAGGGGACTCTGATTCGGGGCCTTCGAGCACCTTTAGCACGTCATCTGCCGAGAGTGCTTCTGCCCCAGGAGGCTCGGGCTCTTTGGCGGGAGCAAAGTCAGCGGCCGAAGCCCAGGCGTCGGAAGCCGGCAAAGCCACCGGCGCTACGGGCTCCGGTTCGAACCCCGCCGGTCCTGGCCGAACCGATCGAGGCCAAGGTCAGAAGCACGGCCCCAGCATTGTCGCCCCCCCGGGTCCCAAGGAGCAGGCCCCAAGCCCCGAACAGGTAGCCAGCGCCACGCTTGCCGACATGAGCCTGCAAAGCCCTGCCGTCGTCGCCGCAGCGGGTCACCCCGGCTCGCTGGCTTCCACTTATACCTGCGATGGCGAGAACAGGTGGCCCGAACTGCAATGGGGCGGGGTTCCCCGTGACACCGCCGAACTGATCCTCTATGCGATGAGCCTGCAGCCGGTCGAAGAACAGCTCTTCGTCGACTGGGCGGTGGCCGGGCTTGACCCGAGCCTCAAAGGTGTCAAAGCGGGGGAATTGCCCAAGGGCGCGATCGTCGGCACCAACGGCTTCGGCAAGCGCGGCTACTCCATCTGCCCGTCGGAGGCCGGGGAAATCTACATGTTCGCGATTTACGCGCTGCCCCAGGGCCTGTCGCCGCCAAAGGGCTTCGACGCGCGCGAATTGCGCAAGGAAATCCTCGCGGTCTCGGGCAACGTCGGCCTTTTGCCGGCGGTCTATTCACGCGGCTAGGCACCAAAGCTTTTTCTGCAAATCAAACAACAGGAATGAGGGAGATATGAGTACGCAGCTGAGCAGGAGGGTCGTAACGGCGCTCCTCATCACGGCACTTGCCGCGCTCGGTCTCGCTGGGTCCGCCCAGGCGAAACTGACCGGCAACTACACTAAATTCGCCCAGTGCCCCTACAGCAACATCGAAGTCAAAAAATGCATCTACTCGCTGACCAAATCAGGCGAAGTGGTGCTGGGATCGAAGAAAGTCCCGATCGTCAACACGGTCACCCTGCAGGGCGGCACGCTCAAAGCGGTCGAAGGCAATGCGACCTTCGTGGCTGCTTCCAACGGCATCACGCTGTCCAAAACCCCGCAGCCGGTCCCAGGTGGCCTGGCCGGGATCATCAACTGTAAAGAAATCAAAGATTTTTTCCTGCGCATTAGCTGTGAAGTTACCTTCGAAAACGGCCTCACCGGGCTCAATGCGACGCTTGAACTGGCCGGTCCGGCATCGGAAATCGTCGTCTCCGAAAACAACCTCGCCGCCGAATCGGGTGTGGCGCTGAAGTTGCCGGTCAAGACGCACCTGGAAAATCCCTTCCTGGGCTCTGAATGCTACGTCGGCTCCTCTGGTTCGCCGCTGACCTGGAACCTGACCACAGGCACCACCTCACCGCCTGAACCCAACAAACCGATCTCGGGTAAAGCCGGCTTCATCGAATTCCTCGAGGAAGGCCGTATCGCGGTCTCCAAAGAAGCCGTCCTGGTCGACAACGCCTGGTCCGCACCCGGAGCCTCGGGCTGCGGTGGATTCCTCGTCGAACTGATCCTCGACCCGATCATCAATGCCGCCGCGGGCGTCCCCGCTGCCGCCGGCCACAACACGGCCGTGCTCAAAAACGAACTGAACATCGCCTCGGGCGCTGCGGTTCGCAAAAACAACGAAGAAAACCCCTAGGGGCTTACTAGTGCCAAGGCGCCGGGGGGACCCGGCGCCTTGGCTTCATCGCTGGGTGAACCAGGAAAGAACGTCAGGAGGAGCAGTAATCATGAACTTGCTGAAAAGATTGAAGAGGCGGATCGGGGCAAACGGCCCGGGCTTGACCGTCGCGGTCATCGCGATGCTCGTCGCGCTAACCGGTGGCGCCTTTGCCGCCAGCGGGGCCTTGACCTCCACGCAGAAGAAGGAAGTCAAAAAAATCGCACAGGCGGAAGCTAAGAAGTTCGCCACCGCCGGTCCTGCCGGAGCCACCGGTTCAACGGGCGCACCAGGTACAAAGGGTGACTCAGGTGCCAAAGGCACTGATGGCAAGAGCATCGAAATCACACCGATCTCCCCTGGCGAAGAACTCGAATGCGAAGGCAACGGTGGCGCCTCGGTCAAGAAAGAAGGTGCTCCATCGGGCATCGAAGTCTGCAACGGGGAAAAAGGAGCGAAAGGAGAGGAAGGCTCACCCTGGACGCTGGGAAGCAACCTGCCTCCCGGAGCGATCGAGACCGGCAGTTGGGCTTTCAACGCCGCTGAAGCGACCAACCCGGCACTGGTTTCGATCTCCTTCCCGGTCCAGTTCCCCTTCAACTTGAAGGCGGCACACGTGCATTTCTCGACCGAAGCGAACTTCGCCGACTTCGATGGAGAAGGCGTAAAAACGGTTGGTTGCAAGGGGTCCTTCAAAAACCCCTCCGGGAGCCCGGCATCGGAAACGGTCTCGCCAAACCCACCCGGAGAGCTCTGCGTCTATCTGAATACCAATGGCACCGAAGGCATTGAAAACGCGACCTTCGAAGGGATCTATCAGCTCTCTCCGGCGGGCACCAAAGGAACGGCCAAGTCCGGTGCGCTGATCAAGTTCTCGGTTACCGGCGGCGGCCTCGGCCATGCTCTTGGCAGCTGGGCTGTAACCGGTTGCACCAAAACGCCGGTGACGCCCGGCGAACCCAACGAATGCCCCGAAGGCTCCTGAGCTAGAGACCTGCTTGTGAAAAGCCCGGGGCGCCCCCATGGGGCGCCCCGGGCCACATGGAGTACAACGCTTCCTGTCCCCGGCCTTGGCTGCGAGTTGGTTTCGGTGGCAAGGGTTGTTGTGGCTGGCTCCTACATCTTGAGTTCGAGGATCTCGACAAGGACATCAGCCTTTCCGTCAACCCTCCCGACAGCTCGGTCCACGTCGGGCCTGGCGAACCGAGGGGATGGCGGGGAAGGCCAACAACGCGATCACCGCGCTCTGAACCGCGCTCGACCGCCTTGTCGAGGCCGCCAGATGTGGAGACATGCGCGGTCCACCAGCATATGTTTCGCATCCTATGGAGCCAATTGCGCAACGCGCCTTGACGCCCCAGGTCGCGGGTTCGAGTCCCGCCGGGGGGGATGCACGTCTTCCAGATCGAGCGCTGACTTCTGCGCTGGGCTGTTGATCTTTAGTCAAAGGTGTTGCTGACGCTGAGAGAGGTTCGGTCCAAGGCCGGGCTGCTAGCAGCTTCTTACGCAACCTAGAGCGCGGTGGTGGGGCCGTTCATCTAGATTGCCCGCGTGCCTGACGACGCTCCGTTTCGCCTCCGATTTGCCCCTTCGCCCACTGGCGCCCTGCACATCGGCGGGGCCCGCACCGCCCTATACAACTGGCTTGCAGCCCGACATGGCGACGGCGAGCTCGTATTGCGGATCGAGGACACCGATCGCGAGCGCTCAACCGAGGAGAACGTAGCCCAGATCCTCGACGCGATGGAGTGGCTTGAGCTCGACTGGGACGTGGGCCCGGTCTCTCAGGCGTCGCGGGCCGATCTCCACGCCGAGGCATTGGGGCAGCTGCTTGATTCCGGCGCCGCCTACCGCGACTCCGCCACCGCCAAGGAGGTCGAGGCTTGGAAGGCCAAGCACGGCGCCGACCGCGGCTACCGCGGCTACCGCGGTGAGCCGACCGTCGATGATGGTGCCGCGGTGCGCTTGCGAGTGCCCGACGAGGGCGAGACCGTCGTCCACGATCTGATCCGCGGGCCGGTCAGTTTTCCCAACCGCAGCTATGACGATTTCGTTATCGCCCGCGGCGACGGCTCGGTTCTCTACAACTTCGCGGTCGCGGTCGACGACGCCGAGATGGGGATTACCGAGGTGGTGCGTGGCGACGACCACCTCTCCAACACCCCTAAGCAGCTACTCGTTCTCAGCGCGCTTGGTCACCAGCCACCTCGCTACGCCCACCTGCCGTTGCTGCACGGCCCCGATGGCAAGAAGCTCTCCAAGCGCCACGGCGCCGCCTCGGTGCAGGAGCTGCGCGATGCCGGCTATCTGCCGGCGGCGGTCCGTAACTACCTCGCATTGCTGGGTTGGGGAACGGACGACGACACGACGATCATGGCGACCGAGGAGCTGGTCCGCCGCTTCCGCGTCGAGGACGTCGGCCGCTCGGCGGCGATCTTCGACGAGAAGAAGCTGCGCTGGCTCAACGGGCGCTTCATGCGCGAGCTCTCGCTCGACGACTACACATCTGCTGTGGCGCGCCATCTCGGGCGCGATCCCGACGAGCGCCTGCGCGCGGCCTGCGAGATCGCCCAGGAGAAAGCGCAGACACTGAACGAGGTCTGGGACCTGATCCGCTTCCTCTTCGAGCCGCCGGTGGATGACGAGAAGGCCTGGGGCAAGGTGATGAAGGAGGGCGCGCTGGAGGCGCTGGAGGTGTCCCGCGGCGCTCTGGCCGCGACATCTGACTTTGACCCTGAGGCGATCGAGGCCGCCCTCAACCCGATACCCGAGCAGCTCGGGGCCAAGCCGGGCAAGGTCTACCAGCCGATTCGGGTTGCGATCACCGGGACCTCGGTCTCGCCCGGGATCTTCGAGTCGCTGGCGGCGCTCGGGCGCGAGGAATCGCTGGCCCGCATCGATGCCGCAGTCACGCGCCTGCGGTCCTAGCGGGACAAGCAGGACCGCTGAAATCCGCCTAATTGGACATATGGCGTTTTTCTGCACCCTAATTTTGTGGATGGTCGGGCTAAACCGTGCGTCCTTTGCTGCCGATGAGGCAGGCGAGGACGCTTTTCGCAATGGAGACGACCAAGACCCACACCAACGGCAAAGCCAAGCCAGGCTCCGTCGGCAAAGAGGCCAGCGGCAGGCCCGCGCCGGGCGCTCGCCTTGCCGCCGCCTTCGAGGCGGTGGAGAAGTTTCCCGTGCTGCTCGAGTCCCGAGCCCGGGTCATGCGGGCAGCCACCGCGGAGACCAGTCGCATCGGCGACCTGGTCGAGGCGGTCGAGGCCGACGTCGGCCTGGCGATCGCGGTGCTGCGCTTCGCCAACCGCTCCAGCTCTCCCGTCGCCAGCGTCGGCTCGATCCCGGCGGCGATCGACATCCTCAAGCCCTCGGGCGTGCTCGCGATCGCCGGCACCGCGCCCGTATTCGACTTCTTCGAGACCAACGGCGGCCGCGAGATGCGCCCTGAGCGCTTCCGCGTCCACGCCCTCGCGACTCAGCAGGCCGCGGATGAGATCGGTCGCGCCGTCGGCTGGGAGGACCGCGACGAACTCGCCGTCGCCTCACTCCTGCATGACGTCGGCCGTCTGGTGATCGCCAACCTTCATCCCGGCGATCGCAGCCACTTCGACGTGATCTCTCGCACCCCCGAGCAGCGCCTGCGCGAGGAACGTGACCGGCTCGGCATCGACCACGCCTTGGTCGGCGGCGTGCTGGCTCGGCGCTGGAGCCTGCCGCAGCGGATCGCGGTCTCGATCGAGCGCCACCACGCCGATGACGCCGAAGGCCTCGCCGCCCTGGTCGGGACCGCCGACATGGTCGCCCACTACGCCCAGGGGGAGGCAGTCTCGCCGGAGCGCCTGCATGCATCGGCCAAGCGCTGCGGCCTCAGCCCGGATGCCCTGCGCGACCTGCTCTACCAGCTTCCCTACGCCCGCAACGACGTCTCGCGCGTCTCCGAGCCCTGCCCGCTCTCGGCCCGTGAGCTCGACGTCCTGCGGCACCTCTCCGAGGGCATGGTCTACAAGCAGATCGCCAGCGAAATGCAGCTCTCCGTCTCGACCATCCGCACCCACCTGCACAACGTCTACGGCAAGATCGGCGCCGTCGATCGCGCCCAGGCAGTCCTGACCGCGCGCGACCGCGGCTGGATCTAGAGAATCAGGGCGCCGCCTCCTCTGCTCCCGGGCAGGCGCGCTTATGACCGCCGGCGATCTCGCGCCTGCCCTCCCGCGTCCGGGGGCGGTAGCTACTCGATCAGCGACTCGCGCAGGGCGATCGCCACCGCGTGCGTCCTGTTGCGTGCACCGAGCCGGGCCAGTGCGTTCTTGGTGTGGGTCTTGATCGTTTCTTCGCTGAGGTCGAGCTCGCGGGCGGCGACCGTGGTCGATTCGCCGTTGGCGAGCAGCTGGAGGATTTCGCGCTGGCGCTTGGTCAGCTTGCCGCGGCTGCCGCGGGGCGGCACGTCGGGGTCGACGAAGCGTTCTTGACTGAGCGCGGCCTGGGCGGCGCGCAACAGCAGCTCGGTGCTGGCGGTGCGCGAGATGTAAGCGCTGGCGCCGGCCTGCATCGCGGCGCTTGCCAGGTGGCGCTCGGCGCGCTCGCCGTGGGCGACGATGCCGAGGCCGGGTTCGGACTTGAGCATCATCCGGATCGTCTCGATGGCGCCGAGCGGGGCCGGGTCGAGCCCGTCGGGACGGCGCCGCATGTCGATGATCGCGACGTCGATGCTGCCGACATCGCGGACTAGGTCGACCGCCTCCTCGCGGCTGGCCGCCTCCTGGCACTCGAAGCGGTCCTGCAGCGCCCGGCGCACGCCGATGCGGACGATCGGGTGACCATCGACGACAAGGCACTGTGGACGCTCGCTCAGGGACCGGTTCCGATATCTGGGTGTTTCGGCGATGGCTCCATCGTCAGCCCTGGAGCCCTGTGGCCGATCCTAACCCAGTCCGGGCAGTGCGGTAGAAAGCACTTGTGATCTCGATCACCTCGAAGTCGCGCTATGCGGTGGTTGCGATGGCGGAGCTGGCACGCTCGGGCGAGCGCCCGGTGCCGATCAAGGAGCTTGCCGAGCGCCGCGACATCCCCGAGCAGTTCCTCGAGCAGCTCTTCTCGACCCTGCGCCGCGCCGGCCTGCTGACCAGCCACCGCGGCATGCGCGGCGGCTACAC